>JAAUYG010042842.1_pt1 | contig 12403 bp, 6 predicted proteins | sample 7278091 | NCBI WGS metagenome assembly JAAUYG01 (sample SAMN14350201, study PRJNA611818) | marine sediment metagenome | isolation source: surface marine sediment (0.6m) | place: French Polynesia: Moorea | collected 2018-08
TGTTCAGACTAGTTACTTAAGTCAAAACTGAAAACTTACGTATTTTATATTATACTGTCAAACAGCCTGGGGCAGAGTTCTCTAAAATACGTAAGTTTTCAGTTTTGACTTAAGTAACTAGTCTGAACAATGTGATTGGCTAAAAAAGTTAAAATTTACACTTAAGTGTTTTTCAGAAGTCTGGCCCTGGTCTTGCTTTGGAGTGGCTGTAGCATGATATAATAGCTACCATTTGCTTGTACAATTTACACAATACACATGTACTTGCATGAATTAATATATTCATGTATCTGTAAGGTATTGTATCTGTTGCTTTTTTAGGGTAAAGAAACTACACAAGTGCTTTTGTGGTAAAAGTTATAAGACTGTTGCCAAACTTCATGGTCATCTCCAAAAGAACCATGGCATTTGTAACGATGTGCCTTCAGAGAGCAAAGGGGATCAGTCTATATTGACCACTATGAACAAACCCGTAAAGCCCAAGAAAAAGCCACAAAGAAACGTGGAGAACGGCGTCAAAGGCAAGAAATGTGTAAAGACATCACTGCAGCAGCTCACGGCTAGAAATGGGGTTATAAAAACCGGAGCAGGGTTGCTTCAGACTCAGGCTGGTTCCACTGTATTGACCCTGCCGATTGCCATTAGTAAGCTACCAACTTCTGTGAAAGACGTAGCTTTCCTCCCTCAACAAGCTCTAAACCTCATAACCTCGACGTCGCTGGGCGATAACTCAGGATGCACGCAACCTGCCATCAGTGTTCCCTTGACCACCGCAAACCTCAGGAATTTTACTTTCCAAAAACCCAAGCTGGAAAACCCTGTCGCTGAGATGGGCTTTGATTCGGCCCTGGGGAAAGTAGATCCCACCTATAGTTTTAGTGATCAGGGCGGCACGGGGCTGGAGTCTGTGTGTCTGATGGAATCTAACGTATCCTCAGATGATTCCGGATTTTCCGCTCTTGCCTCAGAAATGGAAGCCGACGACAGAGCCGATTCTCCTCCTTCACCCGATCTGGTATCAAATAATCAGAGGGAGGATAATGTAACAGCGGAAGCGGATGAAACATTTAGTGTGGAAAACATAGCAGCTGGCTGTTCTGTTTCTGGGGAGGATATTGGCATGATAGTTGAAGTGTAACTAGTCAATTTTCGTATACCTGCCTGTCTTTAGCATGTGCTTTGGTAGTCAGCCTGTCTTTAATATTGGCTAGTGGAAGCGATGAAAGGGATTGTAAAGTATTAAAGATTGTCAAGAAAGTCCAAGAAGTTACTTTTTGCATGAGAAAAAATTGCCAATCCTTTTTAAGTACAGGTACTTGTTTCAGGGAGAATTAAATTTCACAAATCTGGAAGACAAGGTATATATATATATAGGTAAGCATCCACTTGTAACCCCTTGTGTGTTGGTACAATGATGTTTGTGAACAAAATCAAATATGTATTCCTTTATCAAAATGTATATGTTCCTGCATTTGAGATGTGCTTTGTGGTGCTCGGCATGTATTTACATGTTTCTTTGTTAATGGAAAGGAAATACTGCTTGTAGTTGTTTGCTTAATTAATGTATATAATAATACTGGGCCTGATGCCCGTTTGCTAAGTGTCACCTTAAAAATACTTTATTGCAATTAATAGATCCGCTTTTGTTGTCAGTTTAAGATGCATTATCCATGTTATCTCAACAAGTATTTGTTAATATTTGTTGCTTTAAGCAGTGCAATTTCCGGATATGTGACATTTTGTACAGGATATCTACTTTGAGACCTTTGGCTGGACCATAAACATTTAATGCCAACAATGATTGTGAATGCCAGGCATTACTTGAAAAACAAAACATATGAAGCTCTGAGCGGCCTTCAAAAACATCAGGCATGCATACACTTGTGTATTATAATATATATGTGTGCCCTTTTATGTGGCTACAGTTAACTGCATTGAAAATTTAGTTGTGGTACCAATGGTAACCCAAATAAGAAATAGCACATTTTGACTAGTCTTTTTCTTTTTTACCTTAAGTTTTTGAAGCTTTTTTGACTTGAAAAACAAATTATGGTGCTACAACTGTTCCTTGGATATTCATATGGATGTGTGGAAGTTTAACCTATTGTATTGAATGAATGTGCAATTTTTGTTTTCCGTGTTTCTCAGTAATGAATATTTATATTTGCCTTTGCATGTACCTTACTTGTGTTCTGTTCATTTCAATTTACCTGCAGAGTTATATTTGTCGTATTATTCCCCATAAATTATAAAACTTGTATGTATAATATTAAAAAAACTGTGAATTAATATTCAGTGTACTTGTGTCGGTTGTTGAAGAAGTTATTATGAGACTTAAGTATGTATATGCACAGGATTGCATGGATTTAATTGGTTCCTTTTGCCTTATTTGTAGACATACTAGTACTCAACGGATATATCTTGATTGGTTTGATGGGTGTACATATAGGTCTTTGAGCCTTCTCTAGCCTAATGTACCGGTACTGTTTTTTGGCTTAAACAGTCATACACTCTATATCCATGTTGACCAGTGTGTGTGTTCATCTGGGAAAAATGTACATGTATATCTAACATATACATATTCACATGTCATATGTGATGTCAGTACTATGAGTTTTGTTCCCTGTGTTCATACTATAGTTGCTTCGGAAGCTGCAGCCGTGTCTTGTAGTTGCTGAATTTAATACCAAATGCCACAAAAGGGAGGCTAGAAATGAAATGGAGGATAGCATTTAAAATTTAAGGGTTGCAAATCTTAACCAGTTGACGTGTACTGGGGCTTCAGTTCTCAAATATACCTAAGTCCAAGTTTTGATTTCAGTCAGATGTTTAGGCAATCACAGTGCTCAGAACTTATTCAATAACTCTGGCCCAGGTAACCTTGCCTTCATGTTTGCTGTAAAATACAAAAAAAAATTCTGGTTAGTCCTTTTAGCTATTACCAGTGGCTATATGGATTTTTTGCAAAAGCCTTTTTCAACTGTAAGTGGTCACCCTACATCACTGATGTATTATTTTTGAAATGCAAGAAAAAAAAAACAAACTTTGTGCTAGTACAAAAAAAGATGTGCAATGCTGCCTTGGTTGACACATGGACTTGCTTAAAATCCTGCAGTATCTGGACCAGAAGACACTCAATATGGCAATGTGTCAATTAACATAAATTCAATATGTAATCACATTGCCTACCATGTCTTTTTCCATACTTAAGATTATTTTTGGGCTTGATATGTTTTGGTATAACCTGTCCTAGGTCACCTATCGTTTGGTTCACACTCAGCATTTATATATATATATGTGTCACATATGTAAGAATTTAAAAAAGGGATTCTTAATATTGCTTAGCCATTGTACAGCCATAAACAGCAGCCAATATTCTTCAGCCATAAGGCATTAAAATTGTCTTTAGTATGTACCATTTTGGCTAGTGTAATAGGGAGTTCTAGCCCAATTATTTATGTTAGAATAACTGAAACTTTCCGTGTAGCAGCTATCAGTGTCATGCGTTGAGATCATATTTGTCTAACCAAAAGTTTTGAGTCCGAGCTCCCATCTTCGAACTGTTTTCAAAACAAAAAAGGTTGCCCTTGCATGGGCAAAGTGCCCATTGTTCAGACTCCTTCTTTTCTGTGAATTCTGATGATTCCGTCCAAATGCGAATCAGCACTTAGCAATCTCATGCTTGCCGTCAATTAATATATGAATTTTAGTACTAGTGAATCATTTTGTATGAAAGAGCTTTTCATTATTATTATTATGGCATGCTTTTCTTCCTGCCTTTAGAGTATGCTTTGCAAGCTCCAAAAACTCCTTGGAGAAAAGCTTGCTTGGTAGACATGTAACTTTATACTGTTTAGGAGCAGAGGCGTCTGAGCTTGTTGATACGTAGTGCATACTTGTATAGATATGTTAATATTTATGCATATCAGTTATCAAACATGTATGAAATTTTTTTCTGTGTTCATGTTGTATGTTTCCTTTTTCCACAGAATTGTTAGCTTCAAAATGTTACACTTGTGTTAATGACAAGAATAAAATTATTTTGATGTTAAGCGTTCAGCGTCCTTACATGTATTTGAAAATTGTGGCGCAGTTAGGAAAATCCCCACAATGCACTTGGTCACCTTTATTTATCTGTCTTTAGGTACAGTTAATATTGCATCAGTTACTTTGTCAAGGTCATGGAGCTGTTTGGAATGATGCTTTTGGAATTTCAAAATTGTATGTTACTGGGGGTGTATATATGTGCATGACCTTGATTTTAACTTTGAAATTCATCCTCGAAATGTTTCCCCACATTCTGAACACTCTTTCTCCACAGCAAGATAGGTCAATTCTCAGTTCTGATAGTTCTTAAAATATCAATTCTCTGCACTTCAAAGTAAACAGCAGCAACAAGAAATCCATATAACTCTCTTCTCGAAGATGTTATATATTAGATTAACAATAGTTAACAGGGTGGAGCAAAATTATTTAACATCAGTAAGTTTTAATTACCAGAACATTAGTTCACCATACTGACACTGCTAATTTGTTTGGGGTAATAATGGCCATGGTGGAAATGAAATTGACTTGAAACAGCATATATCTACAAATACAATTTCTATCTCGAGATATGATTATGAAATATGTTCCAGCAATGAGCAATCTATAAAAGGTTATCTCTTCTGTTCTTAATTTAGGTGCCTTAATTGCTTCAGTATCATCGCTCTATGATCATTAGATCCCTGAATATTTAAGTCAAAAGTAGATACCAGGTACAAGGTCGTCAAAAACTGGAAATGCACCGAATGCCCCCAAACTGAACTTGCACTTAACAGTCAAAAGTACCCCTGTATACACTAAATACTTATCCCTGAGGTCCAAATTTTGGTCCGTTTCACTCTACGATTAGCCATTTCAGAGATACATGTACAACATGTACAAGGTCGGCAAAAATCAGAAGTGCACTGAATGACCCCAAACTGCACTAGAATACTTAACAGTCAAAAGTACTCTATATACATATAATACTTACTGGTACCCCTGACGACCAGCAGTTCCAAGATATCGCACATTTTATAATTCCCATTCACTACCATGTTAAACGGCCAAAAAAAAAAAAAAAAGAAAAAAAAAATGCCAAAAATTATAAATTTCAAATTTCACTCTTCCTTTAGCAACTTTGGTAGAGACACTCCCCAGATGCATGAATTTTGGGGAGCAAAACTTCTTTTAGAGGAGATGTTGTTTGAAACTTTTACGCCCATATGGTCCGATGTTAACAAAAACAAAAAAAATGGCAAAAATCCTAAACTTCCCAATTCTTTGAACAACTTTGGTATAGAGACCCTTCCTAGGAGTATGCATGATTTTTTTGGAATGAATCTGATGTGTACTTTCAGAGGAGATGTCGTTTGAAATATTTTCTCCCATATGGTCCCGTATGTTAACGAAAATGAAAAAAAAATCATAAAAATTTTAAATTTAAAATTTTGAAAAACAAAAAAAGTGCTTTGAGATATGGTACACAGGTAGTTTTTCCCAAAATTTGGCATTAATTCCTTTGACAGTTTCTGAGAAAACAGGTTTTACGGACAGATGGATGACTGAAGGATGACAGACTGCTGTGCAGTAGCTCAAAGCAGAGCTATATATATAAAAACTACTGAAACACATAAAACACATGACCCCAACTGTGTTTCAAAGCAGATGGCAAGATATTTCCTGGCAGATAATTTTACAGTTCTGGAGCAGAAGCGATATTAGGTTATTAAGTTCACAAAATTGCAAAATGAATATTTGGTGTCATTTAAGCCAAACTACCCTTGGTCATTATAATCATTTAGCCAATTACATTTTGGTGTATGAAATCAGATGACTGAGTTCAACCAATCATGATCTGTCAGCGTATGTGTGCTGTTTTTCCTCCTTTTTTAGGTCAGCTAATATGCTACAAGTTGAGGTGGTGGTATGTATGATTGCATGGGCATCAATCGTCGCCCGCCTATCAAGTTAATGATTATCTTTGAAACTGTTGGGCTGATTTGGTTCAGATTTTATCTGTGGGTAATCAGATAAATCTGTGTCCATCCAGATGATTTTAACTCTGCTTTGGGCTACTGCACAGCAGAGCTACTGTCATTGGGCGGGCGTCTTGTCATATGTCCATATCTGTCCATCATGCAGTCTGTAAAACCCTTTTTCTCAGAAACTGGCAAGTGAATTAACACCAAATTTTCTGGAATGGTACCTATTATCCACTATATCTCAGAACATTTTTTAATTTTTTTTTTTTTTTTTTCTGCGAATTAAAATTCATACATACTGGTACCTCCTAGAGAGGATCTCTACCTAAGTTGTTCAAAGAATTGTGAATTACCGGTAGTTTTAAATTTTGGATTTTTGCCAATTTGTTCTCGCTTTAGTTATTGTACGTGGAACCATATGGGAGTAAAAGTTTCAAACTACTTCTCATCTGAAGGTACATTACAATCACCCCCCCCCCCAAAAAAAAAAAAAAAAAAAAATTAATGCGCACTCGTCGTCACCAAAGTTTGCTAAAAGAATTGTGAAATATTTGAAATTTTGACAATTTTTTTTTTTTGGGGGGGGGCGGAACGTTTAACATGGTATAGTCAATTGGGAATTATAAAATTTGCAATATCTTGACATTATAGCTGGTCACAGAGTGATACGGACCATAATTGAGCCTCATGGGTAAGATTCCGATGTATACAGGGTACTTTTTTGACTTGAACATGTCATTGTCATTTTGGAGTCATTCAGTGCACTATGCTCACAATTAAGCCGTAACTTGAAAACATCTCATCCCAGAGTGAAATAGACGAAAATTTGGATTCAGGGGCATATGAGGTATGATCATGCATTATAACTTTTGGCCTTGAACATCCAAGGTCATTTTGGAGTCATTCAGTGCACTTTCTCAAAACTGCCCGGCAGGGCCGGATCCAGGCTTGAAATCTGACCTATTTACACATTGATAATCTATAAGTTTCACTTGCGTAAAAAGCCAAAAGTTATTACATGTTAAAAATTTGATTACAAGTAAATAAAATAAAACAAGAAAGAAAGAAAGAAAATCAATAAAAATAAAAAATAAATAAAAAAATTAAATGAACACTATTTTTCAGGCTATGTTACATTCTGTCAAACATTTTTCATCACACATTTTCTTTTGTTCGCTTTCAACTTGGCCCCATATTTTTCATTTTTAGTGCAAAAAAACTCAATATACAGGCATAAGTGCCTGCATGCTGTTGTTGAAAAATGAGCTGGCAAAAAAAGAAGCACTAAACAGGTGTGATTACCCGTAGCATGTTATAAGGGGCACCTAAGTTTGGTAATAACGCAATTAAGTAACTAACACAGGAACGACGGTATAGCGTAATGGGACAGGGATTAGAAGTTGCAAAAACAATTCCTACTGCAAGCAGGTGAGACAGGTAAGAAGCGAAGGGCGGCAACAGACAGTGACGGGATGACACCTGCAAATTGGACCCTAGCTAACATACGGAGTAAAACAAAACTGTCTCGTTTGGGGGTAGAGGCTGGGTGGCAACATCGGGCCTCAGTCTCGGGGCCTAGCCATGGTGTTTGTACAGGCATAAGCCCATTAATTAACAAGGGATATTGCAGGAAAAAATTCTGCATGTTTAACTCTGCATTTCTATATATTGTACGATGTTCAGCTGCAAATTACTGCAAATAGATCACACCGATTCCTAAGGAATCTGACCTATTTACATGCAACAGTGAAATCGGTCTAGATCCGGCCCTGCCTAGCTAACTCAACAAGAAGTCCACATCATGATCGAGGACCAGCATAGCGAAGAAACTTAATTAATTAAGAAAAAGTTTAAAACCATTCGTAAAAGATTTGAGAGAGGAATAGCATTTTGAAAGCGGGACGTCATCGGACCCCACAACATGATCTCTTGTAACAGGTCTGCCAGGGGTAATAATAATATGTAAAGCGCTTTGAGCTATAGCTTCGGCAAGAAAAAGCGCTATATAAGAACTGCATATTATTATATTATTATTATATCACGCAGAGCTTAAAATGGCTCGTTGCAGAGCAAAACAGATGGAAATTTGTCCTTGGGGGTGTAGTATGTAGTTTACAAATGGGTACTTTTAACCTTGAACATGTCCAGGTCATTTTGAGGTCATTTGGTGTATGTTGCTCTGAATTCGGCTGTGACTCGAAAACGGGTCATCATAAGAGCATCAAAGAAACAAAAGTTTGGGCTTCGGGAGCATATGAGGTATGCACATAGTTACGTTGACCTTGAATATGTCAAGGTCATTTTGAGGTCATTAGGTGCACTTTTCTCGCAATTGGGCCATAACTCAAAATGCTTATCGTGAAGCGAAACAGACAAAAATTTGGGCCTCCTGGGTGTGTATAGAAATAGAATGCATATGGGTATACTTTTGATTTCAAACATGTCAAGGTTATTTTTAGGTCTGCTCTGTGCACTTAAATTCCCTGAATTGGGCTATATCTCTAAAGTGGCTCATCAAGTCATCATAGAGCCAAACAAACAAAAATTTGGGGCTCAGATGCATACCTGTGTATTCTTTTCATGTGGGTACTTTTGACCTCAAAAATGCCAATGTTATTTTGGTGTCATTCCGTGCACTTTTCTCCCAGTTGGGTCATAGTACCGTCATACAGCTCTAAAATGGCTCATCGTAGAGTGAAACAAATGAAAATGTGGCCCTTGATTAGGGGCGTGTGGAATACACATGGGTACTGTTCTGGTCAATACCACACCATAGATTTTTTGTGTGCGAGTTCAAGAACATTAATATCAGAATGCCAACTGTAAATTGAACTATTTATTGTTCAAAATAACTCATAAATGGTAAATTACAAAATGTACAAGAATGCACTGGACAATATAGCACTCACAAAAGTATAGTCATGCAAGTTTTACAGACGTATAATACTACAGCACAAAATACACAGTTTAGTTTGCAGCCAAAAAGTTAATTGGGCATAACATAACAATAGTGTTGACTTGACAGACTGGATAATCCTGATTATGTCCAAGGTGATAGACTTGTCAATGTTGCATGGGATCATGAGGGATATTTATAATCCTTGAACTAGGAGTTACAGTTGTTGAACGATATTTCTTAAATCTTCACAGGCAATGCACATAATGAGCATTCAAAAGGTCCTACATCCGAGTAGGCCTTTCTCCATCATCATAGTCATAGTGAGCAATTTAAATGACCAGCCAGAGACGACTCAACAGATTAGTAACCTTTCTTGGTTGTTTTCTGTTTCCTTACCTGGAAGGCTCGTCATCCAGGTAAGGAAACCTGGAATAAAATTAGAATAGGCAATAGCTACCATAATAAAGACATGACACCTTGTCATCTGGTACAAACTCATATCGGGAGATTTAGGTCTATTCAAGCCTGCATGGTTGAGTAAATATAAAACATTTGTTATAAACTACACACATATATGCTGGTCAGTCAGATACACATATAACTAATTTACTAGTGATCTAGATTGTACTGACTGACTACAAATGCTCAGTCTTGCAGTTTGCTGCCAAGTCCTGCTAAAAAAACCCACTGATGACGATGTCTGTCATCGAAAACTGAGAAAGGATCAACGTACTGACCTCAGTGGTAAGAAACAATGAATAAATTAATTTGCTATACTATTTTTATGTATTCTGGGGCCAGTTTCTGGAAAGTCTTTCTAATCACCTTGACAACCATTTTTTTCCATGCTTAAGACAGATTTTTTTTTTAAAATAGCAAACCTGAACTAGGATATATTTTTAGCATTCCATTTGACAAATATGTATTATATAGAGTTTATATAGAGTTTACATATAAACTTTAAAATTAATTTGTGATACCATTTTGTTGACTTACTTTGTTTCATACTATCGTATTGCATATATACTATCACATATATAATTCTAATGGCAGATGTGCTTGATATGTGCCATTGATGTCACCCGCACACTCGACTTGAGAGGCGTCTGTTACATCCTGATAGTTGAATGGGTGTGTGTACAGAACATCCATTGGCTATGACGTTTAACCCAAAATTCTACATGTCTTATAGTGCCTTATGATATTCATGTCATACCTTTGCACAATTTGGAAATAAACACTGATAAACCAGTGATACTATATGCGACTTCTTAACACTCTAGTTCTGATTTAGAAGTAGATATACATATCTGACCTTACTTTTGAGTCAGACAGTGCAGATCCAATCGACCTACTGGATTTAACACTAGCTCACTCCAAGATTAAGCACAAAAAATTATCTGTCAGGGACCAAGTTACTTTGTACAATCAATCAATCAATCAATCAATCAATCAATCAATCAATGCCTTTATTTCATTTGTTGAACATTAGTGCACAAAATTTAGACACATTTGGAATCAGAATATATATGAAGGAAAAAGGGAGAATCAAAAGCAAAGCTTATCCATGGATCTGCCTTGATTTACTTTAAATAATATATATTGTTATGGACCATTGAGATCCTTTACATCAAACCAGTTGATAAGTGGATATGCAAAAACAATTTGAGGATACACAATTTTGCTACCGGTACTTAGTAACAGTTAATTTACATCAGTCTGAGACTGCCTTGTAGTGATTCACTTTTAGCCATTTCTTGAATTTCAGAAAGTCGACTAGAATTTTTTTCTTTCATGGTTAATTTTGTTCCACAATAAAACACCCGTATAAGTTAAACAAAAGTACTTTTTTCTTGTTCTGTGATACCTAATAGAGAAATTCAGAGAAGTAGATTGTCTAGTTTAATAGATACAATCGTCGGTACTTTTTTTGAAGTAACTTTGCAGACTGGCAGGCAAATTGCCATAATATGCCTTATGCATAAACAGAAACGTATTGAAATTGACAAGTCCATAAATAGATAACAAGTGTAGATTCTGAAAAAAATGGTGCTGTATGAGACCTATAATCAGACTTCAAGTGCTATCAATCTCATGCATTATATTCTTTTGGAACATAAACAACTTATCTAATGATATTTTATATGTATTTCCCCACACCTCACAGCAATAAGTAGATACAGTCGGATTAACGACATGTACAGCTGCCTTAGTACAGAGGTAGACAAACGAAATTTAACTTTCCACAATATACTAATACCTTTGGCTACCTTTGTCTGTATAACCTTAATGTGCGTCTTCCAGTTAAACTCACGGTGTATCGATATATACCCCAAGCAACTTTGTGGTACAGACTCTTTTGATATTTACTCCAGATATTGCGATACCTCCAGCTGTGTCAGCAATCTTTTTGCTAGATTTAAAGATAATTTATTTACAATGAACCATTCACTAAATCTGTTTATTTCAGTCTCCATCATCTCCATCAACTCATTAACATCAGATCCAGAGCAAACATATTTGTGTCATCCGCAAATGCCATTTCATAATGTCAGAAACCCTCAAAATATCATTTATGTACAAAAGAAAAAGGGTTGGTCCAAGAATAGAACCTTGCAGAGCACCACATTTACAATGTTGCATTTGTGAAACTTCATCATCAATACACACCATCCGCTTCCGATTATCTAAATAACTTTGTACGAAAAAGGTTTATAGGCCGTGATCAAGTTTAGGCAGTGTAATCGATAAAAAGGGCGGGAAGCACGATAAAAAGTGCGGGAAGCAACGCTCGTGGTAGCTTTGTAGAAGTGCTGCCCCCAAGCGACCGCGGTATGCAGAAAACGCTTCCAGTAGGTGTTGCCAGGGGGCGTTTTCGTAGAAATCTACGCCTGCGCATAAGTCCACACCCGGCGTACCACTACTTCCTGTTGGAAGTGTAACTGAATATTCTCGGATAGTTTGGTTACATTATATTGACTCATTTCCGTAGCTTTAAGTGGAAAAGTGTCACCAGAAGTAGGACATCGAGACAAGAGCAGTACGTTACACGCTATACATCGAACATCATTGTTCTGCTCAGTTGTCCCCGAGTCCGCAGTACCCAGGCAACCAGAGTCAGTACAGTACAGTAGGCAGGTAAGCTGGTGGGGCTAGTACTAGTAGTACTACTACTAGTAGCTGAGTAGGCGGCTAAGCCTCTGCTCAGACCTGGGGGGAAAACCTTAGCAAAAGCTAGTTTAAATACAATATACGGACAGTCCGACTGGTAAATTAACTTTAAGTTGGGGAAAAAATTGCCAAGTTCGGAACTTCATGATCTATTAGAATATATGGACTTACTTACATGTATACCTCTTCAGGATCTATCTGGTTTAAAATAAGCTTTGTTGATCAGTTGTCAAAATATCCATTGCGGGGGGGGGGGGGGGGGGCAAAAAATTTTAAAAAAAAGTTTACAACCAGATAATTTTAATAATAATAAAGTTTTTTGAAA
>JAAUYG010155614.1_pt1 | contig 12401 bp, 13 predicted proteins | sample 7278091 | NCBI WGS metagenome assembly JAAUYG01 (sample SAMN14350201, study PRJNA611818) | marine sediment metagenome | isolation source: surface marine sediment (0.6m) | place: French Polynesia: Moorea | collected 2018-08
AGTAGCAGTAGTAGTAGTAGTAGTAGTAGTAGCAGTTTTAGTAGTAGTAGTAGTAGTAGTAGTAGTAGTAGTAGTAGTAGTAGTAGTAGTAGTAGTAGTAGTAGTAGTAGTTTATTGCTGAATGTTATCGAATTCGAGAGACCTTAAGTACTGAAATTTGAATTATTATTAAAAAAAGAGTAGTAGTAGTAGTGGCTATGGTGGTGATGGCAGAGATTTTAGCTCGTTTAAGAAATACACTAGACAAATTAAATCGAGCACCTGACAACCTAAGAACAACACATATAAAACCATCAATAATTAAAATCACTTTGTGACCAGTGTTACGTGTATTTTATTTCAGAATAACAGACCATCCTAAAATTTGAGACCACTTTGGCCTAGACCATAGGAGGTCTAGTAGTTCTAGTGTCACTGTACCGGAGTTAATGATAACTGTAAAATATAGTTTGCCTTTTAAATGATGCATTGTTAAAAACAAATTCGAGACATTTACTGTAACTGCGTGTACTCCGTACCATATGAACCTCTAACACAAACGCAGCAGGGTCTGTATAAATAATTTATTACAGGAAGACGAAGGAATAGATTTCTCTATCAGACGAACACAGCGAGTATCACAGCGAAGCTTGCTCATTGGTTCTACAGCGACTAACTACTACTACCGTTACTAGTCTTTGGAACTGTAAAAAGGCGCACAACCAGACAGAAACCTACAGGTCCGATTTCCATTATCGCTCATTTTATCACACTCACCCGTACATCCATCAAAGGATATTGCATGGATGTACTATGCCCCATCAGAGGGATGTACTATGCCCCTCAGTGGGATGTACTATGCCCCTCAGTGGGATGTACTATGCCCCTCAGTGGGATGTACTATGCCCCTCAGTGGGATGTACTATGCCCCTCAGTGGGATATACTATGCCCCTCAGAGGTTTACTGTTTCCTCTTAATTTGACTAAATCTACTAAGCAGTAGATTTAGTCAATTTAAGAGGAAACAGTAAACCTCTGAGGGGCATAGCACATCCATGCAACACTGCTTAGTAGCCTGGTCAACTTTTTTGGGGGTGTAATACCCACCGATACAAACTGAAGATCATGATGCGGAAAATTGCCCAGTGATCACCTTATACTATCCCAGCATTATCAATTGTCCGTTTCCAGAAACAAGGAAGCAACAAGCCCCCCAAATGATCTTAGGCATGTAACAGAACATGATGATCATGGTGGTTATTAGACTTTCCAAACTTAAATGTTCTTTAGGAGATAATACACAAGAGTAAAAAAAAAGAAAAGAAAAGATCTTGAATATATAAGCTTGCATTAACTATTACACTTGAAGTGCTTTGCTACAAAAACTGCAAGTGTGGGATGTTATTGTTAGGCCATTGCAGTCTATAAGCAGGAAGCATCTATACAAAGGCAGAATCTCGGCGTACGTCCTGCACTGTTCTGGCGTAACAAGCTGCCGATCGTGTGGCCATATTGGGAATCTACACGAGAACTTACAGTATAGGATGCTATCCCACATTACGTCCTAATTAGAAGAAAAGAACCTGTTCTATTTTTGAGAGAGTGTACCTTTCTGGAGTCTGGATTCATAATGTGAGAACTGAAATCTACAACTCACAAAGATGTTAAAGAATTTGTCCCGAAATTTCAGTGGATAATCCTTCCACACTCGTCAGAGGAAACATGGCAAACAGACTGACAGCCGTTGTCATATGCAACTGTTTCACAATGTACATATTTGTGTGTTGTTTACAACGCATAAGCATGTCTAATATTTCACAACATATCATGCAAATAAATGCTGCTACTGAGCCCCCCAGAAAGCATTGTTCTCTAGCCACAGCAACTAAACAATGGCTTTCCTTGGAAGGACTGTCTTTGATACTGTTCTTGCATATAGTTGAACATCACAACCGAAACGATCCGAAAGGACGTATCGCCCACCATAGCTAAGTTACACAAGCCCATCGTACATCGTGTTGTACATGTTCATCTGGGCGCGGTTGTAGGAGGCTTTGTTAATGGAGAACTGCCCCCTGTCTATCGCGTTCATTGGAACAGACACCTTGTCTAAGTTGACGTTTCCCATGGCTCTGCTGAACATGTTGACGGACATCCGGCGGCCGATGAAGCTCTTGCCGCCCATGTTCCTTGCGAACTGCATGCAGAGAGGGAGGGTCATCAGGGGGACAGAGGGCCCCATGGCGAACATGTTGGGGAGGGCGGCTTTGTCGAACTGGGGCATGCTGCAGGCGTCATCAGCCATGCCCTTGGGGAGGAAGGGCACGGGCTCTACACCTGTAGGAAACGGAGAAGAAGAACATTGCATCTGCATTGAAAGAGGCAAAAGTATGTACCCTGTGTTGTAATTACTTCACACGTATTTGGTACACAACATTAGTTTCAGTAGTAGTAGTAGTAGTAGTAGTAGTAGTAGTAGTAGTGGTAGTAGTAGTAGTATTTTCAGCAACAGCAGTAGTAGCTGCAACAGTATCTAATACATTTGTATAGGGATAATACCCTTTAGTCAATAAATTGTAACCCCCAGATAAGTTACTCACTATTTGGTATGAGGTTAGGGGACAGGGAGGTGTAGTTGCTGATCTGACTGGAGTTACGTGACGCCACCTGGCGGGACAGTTGAGACAATTCCGCCCGGAAGTCGGCGTTCACCTGCTTCGCCTCATCCTCCACGAAATAACTCTCGTAATGACTGCCTAGCGGATTCTGGGGATGAGCGATACAGGCAAATGACTCTTTTTTATAGCCATTTCAGCGCTTTTTTATAGCCATTTCTACGGGCAATAATCATAATAATGGTGACGAAAAGATTTAAGACGTGTAACTGGAGAAGAAGTCAACTGACCCAGGGAACTTTTGAAGACAAAACTGCTGTATTTAATAGTTACAAATTTAAAAGTTTGGTTGCTCGTTGGGACCGGCACCAGTATCTGGAAGAAGTCTTAAGTCTAGAGACTAGGATATATGTAACGGTTACCATTTTGTCCTTGAAAACCAAACTGGGTGAAAGAGACACAATAACAGAACTGTACTCAAGGGCACCATGTGGAAAATGGATTTCTTGTGAGCGGGCTTTCATAAATGCTATGGCTTTACTTAACACTTTAAGAATTCCAAAACTCCATGTTCAAAACGATCAGGAACTTGAAATAATAATTGAAAAATGAAACTGGTGACTTTTATTTAGTCATTATTATTATCTTGATTTTGAAAGAAATATCATTACGATATAAAATTTGGTTGACTGTAAGTGGTTTTTACTGTGACGGTGGTCTGAGTCCTTAAGGCTGGGGTTCATTGTATCACATACCTCATCCGGAGGACACTGCTGCAGAACGTTGGCCAGGGAGCCGTAATACGCCTCGGGACTCTGGTCTGGGAGGGTCTTCACGATCAGCTCGCGGTTGGTGAGACCACGTTTATGGGGTGGGGGTTTTCGCATCATTCCCGGTACCAAGGGCAGGAAGCCATAGAGATCCAGAGCTTCAGAATGGGTGGCGGAATGATAGCAGGTCCCCATGAAGATCACCTTGGTGGCCAGCTGGGTCAAACAGGATAGCGAATCCAGACGAGTGGGGAGCCCCAGTCTGTTGGGGTCGCCATATCCATGGAAACCGTTGACGTGGATATCCTGTATCCAGGACTGCAGTTCCGTGTCCATGATTACGTCATCGTTGGATTTGTAGAACAGGCCCAGCATGTTTTGGGCATACGTAGACACGGCATCCCACAAGCGCAGCCCATCGTCCCGGAAGAAGTAATTCGGGAGCTTTTCTGGATCGTCGACTCCACGTTGGCGGAGATCTTCCGGAAGGTCGAGTTCGTCGAAAGAGAAGGTGCTGAAGTAGCGCTTCATGAGCTCCCGACATCCCTCGTGGCCCAGGGAAATCCACTTGTCTACTGCGCCGCCTTTTTTCAGGACATGCTGCCGGATTAGGGTGTTCATTGACAGGGTGTGACTGAAAAAAATGCAAATACATGTAGCCACTATCCTTTAGGTTGATAGGGTGTGACTAAAAATGCAAATACCTACTGTCCTCTAAGGTGTTTGAAATATTTGTTTTGATGCTGTTACTCCAAACACTAGAAATTAGAACACTTCTCAAAATTACATATAACAGTATCTTTTGCCGTAGAGCTTTTTAAATCTTTTTAAATAAAAGTACAGTCGAACACTGACATATATCAGGAATATATGAGGTTAAACCAAACATTCTTCGGTCGAGAATTATTAACGTGCAACGAACACAATTCGTTGCACTTTTTTATTGCAGCTGATCACTTGGCTAGTTAAATAAACTCTATGGCATATTGAGATGATGTATATTTAATTAAGTAAACTGTATATTTGTGCCTTTTGTGTGGTTGTTCTTTGTTTTGTTGCCGTGCTGTTTAGCGTTAAGTTTTAGCGGTAACTTTGGATCCACTCACATGGGCACAACGCTACACTGCCAAATCTTTTAAAAGCCATGCAACTTTTACAGGGTTGCGTTATGATTCCTTCTTACCGCATGTGGGGTTTCAGCAGCTTGTACATGGGGTGGCACATTGACAGCTGCCTCAGCGTCGCTATGACAAACGGCTCGTATAGCAGGTGACATTTGAAGAGATGACTGATGAGGAGCTGGTGGTGGAAATCCGCACAGCGAACCCACAGCTTCGCCATCAGCCAGTCTTCTGGACATCTCTCCCTAGGGGTCCAGATGGGGTTTTCCGGACCCGGTTGCTGATGGAGCTGGATAGCTATCGGCGTGAGGTCCCCAGCTATGCGACTGTACAGCAAACACATCGGGGCAGAGAGGTAGCGATGGTCGGCGTCTTGGTGGTAGGTGCGAAGGCCGTCTAGGATTTTGTAGTCCGCTATGTAGATATGGCCATCCTGAAAAAGAAGGAAGATTTGCTACAATGGATATTTTATATGGGGCCAATATATGGTGCCCATTGTGTTGTGATCGTAGATGGAACTTTTTACAAGAATACCAAACCACTGGGGAAGGGATTTAAATCTTTTCACGAACATAAGCTAACATACGTGGCACACTGGCATACATTTAAGCTAACCACATACCTGTGCGAAATAGCAACATATTTTCGCGACATAATTACATATTTTTCGCGAAGCAAGGAGATACAACGCAAAGCTTCACGAAATAAATATATTTTTCTATATGACGCCTCTATATGCTTCCGCACTTTACTGTACAGTTGGTGAATACCCAAACAATTTTGATTAACTGAAATCTAGACTAAACAATCGGAACGGCACGTGTACTTGATAATATTCCCCCAAATATGCCTTGCAGGTAACACCTAATACAACTTGAAGGAGTATCCGAATTGTTTACATAACAGAACTGAACATTTTATAAACATGGCGGCCAGGTGGCACTTGAGGGGCGGTTGTGTAACCGTAAACTCGAAAATTGATTGCATGATTATGATTTCATTTAATATTAAAACTAGGCGAGAAACGTGGGACTGTATACAGCGTTCGCGCCTAACATGACTTATTATCGGTACATGTAGTTGACACCTCAAGTATTGTCTGTCACGGGTCGGGACGGATATGGAGCGGCATCCGGATCCGAGATACGAGATGTGACATGTACGTTATAGGTAATTAACTACACCAAAGATTGTGGTAGTTTATTACTGGGTTTGATACTGGTATGTGAGGTGTTCTAAAACTTCCACAGAATTCCTATTTTATTACACAACTGTTTTCCTCAACTCACCTGAATCACTGTCTTAAAAAATCTTACCGAATTTTAACATTTAGGTATTGACCACCAGTTCCGGTTACTTACCGCCGCTTCCTCCTGCAATGACTTCCCTCTATCCAGCAGCGATCTGACTTGGTCGTCCCTCACGGGAAAATTATCCGGAATGCGTTCGCAGCGTTTGAGTATCATAGGGTTACTTCCGGTGAGGAAACACCTGCCGAAGTCGAGATCGTCCTGTACAGTACGACACATCTCGCCCTTCGGTCCGTCCGGAAGCCTCACTTTGGCGATGAAACTGATGGCCAGTCGCAGTTTGTTCCACCGCATCCGGGCTCTCGGGTTGCTCTGCCTCTGGAGGAAATTTTGCACTGCCGGTGCTGACACCTGTCGGCCGAAATTTGGCATTCCTGCCCGGATGCTGGCCCGGCGTTGCACTGTGGGATCGAATGACGTCTGGCGGGTCGTGGTTGTGAGCGACATTTGGTGAGTGCTGGATTTGACCGCCGTGAGCGATAATAGGACGTCTCCTAGTGCATGGTCCACCTCCCAGATGACGGTTGAGAATTTTTCCGCTCTGAGTTGTTCGTTCACTGGGAGGTCTTTGATGGCCTGACCGCGGATTTGAGCTGGGAGACCGTCGTGTCTCTGGTACTGGTAGTCCTGCTGTCGGTCCCTGACCTCCAGTAAGCGCTCTTCCTTCAGTACTGGCTGACAGTCGTGCTGTGGTAGACTCACTGGCGAATCAGAGATGGACGTAATATAGTGCCACCAAGATTTCACATTCATGTTTGGGTAATCATCATTTTCAGCTTACTACTGCTGCTACTGCTGCGTCAAGATTGTAATATAGTATTCTTAATACTGCTCATAAAATAACCGCCTCAAGAAGAAGAAGAAGAAGAAGAAGAAGAAGAAGAAGAAGAAGAAGAAGAATGTTCTCTAGTATTCTTAATGTTGCTCATAAAACAACCGCCTCAAGAAGAAGAAGAAGAAGAAGAAGAAGAAGAAGAAGAAGAAGAAGAAGAAGAAGGAATAAAGAAGATAAAGAAGATAAAGAGGAGGAGTAAAAGAAGATGAAAAAGAAGGATAGCTAGAAGAACAAGACGAGCAATAAGTAGAAGCATTTCCACACTTACCGTCCCCAGGTCTCAGTGTAACCTTAGCCAGTACCACGCTGTTACAGGGGAAGTGTTTCCGGTATGTCCGGTCGGGGTCTGTGAGACTGACGTATCTGAGATACCAGTCGTCAGTGAGGTGTCTGTGTCTGACCGCCACAGTGACCGCCAGTAACTCCCCCACAGCTTCAGTCCGGATCTGGTAGTGCTCGATCTCCGGGGAATGTACGAAGTGCTGCCCGTCGTAACGGTTGTCCAGACGCCGTGGGGTGGTACGGCCTAACGTTCCTGGGGGCAGGGGAACACAGAAACGAATTAAAAAGGCAATTGTATATAATGTGGTGCGTACTAATTTGATTTTGGTCACTTTATCAATTATTTTCAAAGAAAGATGTAGATATGTTTATTAAGGTCAAAGATACGAAAATAACATTGGAGAGGTGGACGACAAGAAGAAGAAGACGAGAAGTAGAAGAAGAAGAAGAAGAAGAAGAAGAAGAAGAAGAAGAAGAAGAAGAAGAAAGAAAAAAGAAGAAGAAGAAGAAGAAGAAGAAGAAGAAGAAGAAAAAAGAAGAAGAACAAGAACAAGAGGAATGAGAAGAATAGCCGGAGGAAAAGTAAGAGAAGTACAAAAAGAATAGACCAAATGGGGAGGGACAAAGGAGCAAGAAAAAGAAGAAAATCAAGAATTGAAGAAGGAAGTGAGATGTACATGTACATGTACATGAAATAAGTCTTGAAGAGAAAGAACGGAAATAAACCTTGGATAACGTTACAATAGGACAACAGTAAAGACAAATATTTCAGTAATGAACCCCAGAGAGCCTTCCCTGTTTACCTGTGAGTGTGAGGAAGACGTCCACCCTGGGTCTGGTCTCCTTCACTGGTCCCTGACACACTGTCACTATGTGGAGAACCTTAGGGTGCTCGCACTCCTTGGCCGACTTGTCCCCAGCTCGCCACGTCGTGTTGGCCATGTGCTTGATCTCGAACTTGGTATACATAGCGCAGCAGGCGTGGTGGTAGGACTTGTAGTCGTGGACTGACGTGGCGGGAGGGAATTTGAGGCAGGTCGGCTTGTCCACAATGTTGAAGTAGGTCCTGTTGAGGGCGATGTTGGTGAGTGCTGTGGTCATCTTGACCTTGGCCAGGTCCAGCCAAGGAAACTCCTCCTCGTCCCAGATCTAGAAGTAAATATAGATGACCTGGGCGTAAGTATAGAGTGTCCAGGCGTAATTACAAATGGTGTATGATTATTAATGGGCTTCAACAGCAGTGTAGAGCGTCATAGAACTTGAACCAAAGACCGTAATTATAAACTTTAACAGTTGATAGCCTACCTGCATGTGGATGGATGGAAGTAAATATAGATCTTCTGGAAGTAAGTATGGACTGCCAAAGTGTAATTACAGACGGTGGTTAATTATTGAGAGGCTAGTAACAAGGCCATTATGTCTTAAATCTCAGAGTTTACTGTTACGAACAGCTTAATATTTGCAGAAAAGACGGTAATTATCAGAAGCTATAAGGGAGAATTCTTAGGCTGCATGCAGCCATGATCATACCACACACTACATGTAGCGTCAGCATTAAAAGGATAACAATCAAGCCAATGGATCCATATTAAGCCAATGGATCAGAATTAAGCTAATGGATCCAAATAATTAGGGATACATACAAAGCTAATGGATTCAAATGATGTAATAATGGATCCAGATTAAGGTGATGGATCTATACTAAACTAATGGTCCAGATTAAGCTCTGACGCACCTCCTGTGGGTTATATGCCACGTCCTCTGTGTTGTTCCGGATCTGAACCTGCAGCGTGTATTTGATGGGTTCCAACTCGAGTCTCTGAAGGAACTCGGCGTTCAGGTACTGTGGACTCCGCATATCCAGATCCCGCCGCTTGAGGGCGTCCCAGGGGTGTTCCTGTTCCTCCTCGGTCAGGAGACCGCTCTCGGTGGCTCCCTCTGTCGGAATGAGACGAAAACGCACCAGCCTCGGCTTGGTGTCGTACGGAATGAACTTGTACGGAATCTGACTGTGGTACGTCAGCTCGGCGAAAGACTCGGGGCCGCGGCGTAGGCCGTCCACCAGCGCGAAATAACTGGAGAATCGAATAAAAACTAAATAAACGGGTCAATAATCATATCGAAAAGAACAAAAAGCATGCTTCTTTAGAGGCTTTGAACGTTTCAAGCATACACTCCCTAAATTAGAAAATAATTTCACTGTATCAATGCCTGGATTTACTTCTACTAAGATAAGATAACATGGATTGTATTTGACGCCCGATTTGACGTCGGTTGGTGTGAGTAACAATAAACATTTCGCACTGCGTGCTATTCTCCGACAACGAAAATGTGATGAATATGTACAAATGGCATGTCTCTTTCATTGAAACATATTTGCAAAATCAGCATAACTTTAAAATATGGATCCATGATCATCATACTAACGAAACGGCCGTAAAAAGCAATACAGCGGCCTTTCTCTATAGATCTCTTCTCTAATGTGCCAATAATGATCTACGTCACAACCACGGTACATAAACTTGCTTGCCTCGCTCAACAAAGGTTACCTCTCTCATGTGGGCAATTTTATTTGCAAGTAGGGCTTATCTAGTAGAGGGATACATGTACTGTACTTTGACAAAACACCTTACAAGTGGGGATCTTTAAGGCACGCCTGCTTGTATTCCTCCGGCGCTTTCAGCTTCATGATATTGATGAGGGTTTGAGAGTTCCGCGCAGGCGCGATCCTTCCCGTGAAGAGGATAAGGTCGAGAGGCCCGTCCTCGTTCTGGTCGGCGAATTTGATGGCGGCCTCGCGTGCGCACGCGGCAGCGTCGTCATCGCAACGCACGTTACTGTGCCTGGAATAAGGAATAAAGTAAGGATCAGGTTTTGATGTTTAGTATTGCCGAATTAACCTGGTTACGGTCATATGCGTCATGGAATTTGTTTTGAGAAAGTTTGGTACTTTTATGGCATAATCACTATTATACCATGACTCGTATATCATACATGAACAAAAAATATTGTGTATGTAAGCGGCATTCCATTTATAATGGCCTCTGATTTAATTTTTAGCAGTTTTCGTTAGCTTACACACAGGGTACATGCACATTAGAATAGGGGGATTACCTCGGCCGGATTGTAAGGAAAATCTACACGTACTGTAGCATTCATGCCCTGCTTTTTAATACGTGACATAATTTGCAATCAATCAAGAAATCAATCATCAGACATCTGTATTGCGCTATTCCACAACTGTTTTGAAGGCAAGCATGCGACATAGTGGATCACTGTGAAAATAGGCAAGTCTTCAATGTGCATTTGAAATATAAACCGAGCCTGATTTCGAAGGACAGATTATTCCACAAATTATGTGATGCGAGCACTCCACAAAATCGTTTGGAGCATGGAGACAGGAAGTTTCAGTACATCTCTGCCTAGATTGCGTGACGGTTATATGCGAGAGGAGTGAGTAAGTGAGCTCGAGGTACGAGGCACACTGTTATTCAGGCAGCGGCAACACAGCAGAAGAACTCACCTTAACCGGATGCGGAACCGCTTGCCAGGCCGGAAGAACTCATTGTCTGGGATTCTGGGATCGTTGAGTACTGTAGCGTAGCCGACAGCGCCGACGGCGTTACAGCGTCGGATGTAGGATGCGTCGGTCCCGACGCTCTTCTTTGCCTTCGAGTAGTTCATAGAGATCCGAGTCTTCTCTCCGAATTTAGGCTGGTGGACCTGGGATGGAGGAAACACAGACTGATGGATTTGATATTCTGGTGGAAGTATTGGTAGTGTTTTGTTTCCACCGTGATTTCTAGTTTGTCACGTAATGTTTAAGTGAAAAAAGTTAGCTTGTGTATGTACAAGAGGAACAAATACATTATGCAGACATCATTCAAATTAATTTAACAATGTATTCAAACAAAACGCTCTGCAACGGATACATAATGTATATGAGAAGATGACGCAACTGAAATATTGGTAACAGCGTTCTCTTAAATGCTGTCCGACAAAGTACCGGTTGGTGGTTACCTTTTGGCGCTTAACGATTAACAGTTATTGAAAAAAAATGTTACGAAAAGATTGGCGTTGCGGAATTTTTTGTTGGAGTGTATATTTCGTGTGTTACCTGGGAAGCCCTGGAGAGTCGTCTCTGGAACTTGGTCTGCCCCAGTTCGCGCTGACATATCTGATAGCTCCGGTTCTCCCACACCTCATCCCCCATCTCCGTGTCTGGATACAACAACAATACAGAGTGTCAGCTTTCAAATCTCACCTTTCCATGCATGTCTGGATACGAGGGCAGAAAGGCATCCCGCCAAATTTAAAATCTACATGTCAATAAACACCAATTCAAACCGTAATTTTCAGATCTCACATATTCGTGTCTGAATGCATATAGACACGAGCGAAATTTCCCATGTCAATAAAACACAAACCGTCAAAGTTTAGATCTTACATATTCATATTAAAAAAAAAACGACAACACCACCACCACCGCCATCACCACCACCACCACCACCACCACCACATCATCATCAAAAATAACAGCAATAACAACGACACCACCACCACCACCACCAACAACAACAACAACAAACTTCACCAAAGTAATTTCCGTACAACTCGGTGAAATTTCATTTAAATTTCATTTTAAGATTGCCAAGTTGATCCGACTGGTAAAGCTTCGTGAAGCCGGATCCAGAATTAGTAGTAGTAATTCCACGCGAATAACTCGTAATATCAATCTCCGAACATATAAATCTCGGAAAAATAGAACATTTCACAACTGTATGTATTCCGGAATGACTACGGTCTCACAATGACTAGCCTTTGCTGACTTAAACAGATTATCGTGTGCACCTGTTGCAAAGTCCAGACGATATTCTGGAATGGCGCAGATCTGGACAATGCAGCTAATATGGATTTACATTCGCGGCTTGTTCTAATATAATACACTACTGAGCGGGTAGGTTTTTGCACAAAAGTGAGCCCAAAAGTGAGACACGCGTGACGCGAATTAAGACTAGGTCACCTACAAAACTTGAGGTACCAGCATGACTGGAATGGGTGCGCTTGCGCTTTCGTTTTCGGCTCTGTGCTAAAGTGGAAAATAGACCCCCTCTTCCCCCCCTCCCGGGTAGGGCCACAAGTCTGACATTTAAAACAAAACAATATCGGATTTATTTACAGCGCTTTGTGACAATTTTCATGTGTGAACATTAACTATTTCACAGCAATTTGAAAATGACACAGAAGTTAGTCATGTCAGAATTTGAAACACGGAAGTTCAAAATGGCCGTTTTGAGTGTGGATATATTGATTAGCCACGTCCACGTCCACGTTGTATGATGCTATGAAACGATTTCGTCTAGACGTATTTATATAGCCGGCCACTGGTGCAACTTAATCCCGTTAATTTATGTTAACTACGTACCATCCGCTTGCTAAATACGCGTACATGTACACAAAAGCCGATTCAGCAATTTTGCCAACACCCG
>JAAUYG010013428.1_pt1 | contig 12400 bp, 12 predicted proteins | sample 7278091 | NCBI WGS metagenome assembly JAAUYG01 (sample SAMN14350201, study PRJNA611818) | marine sediment metagenome | isolation source: surface marine sediment (0.6m) | place: French Polynesia: Moorea | collected 2018-08
TACATTTCAACATTTTTTTCTTTTTCCTGATCATCCTTTTCTATCAAATCCTATCCAGACCACGGTGAGAAGTCAGACTGGTGGCGCTAGGTCGAGTTCGCAGAAGTTCCAGTCCATCTTGTCTGTTTAATTGTCCCGGAAAGAGCAGGCGTCGAAATGCTTGTCGAAACTCATGGCTCTTGCCAGCATAAATAAATGGGTTTAGCATCGAGTTGGCTATCGCAAACATGGAAAACACCATCCGAGTGTAGATAAGGTGCTGCCGTGTCTCAGTATCAAGAACACCATGAATCTTGCAGATCATGTGGACAGTAAGTATTAGAAAGAACGGCATCCAACAACAGATAAACACACCAAGAACCACAAAGAGAGTTTTGGTTGCTCTGCTGAGCAAGCGTTTTTCACTTTTGACTGGGACTACACTCGTGGTGGCTGTCTCCAACTCACTAGCTAAGCTGTCTGAAAGACTCATACGGTGTACATGACCACGCGCAATGCAAAATACGCGACTGTAGAATATCAGCATGACGATCATTGACAGAAAGAAATGCAGCACAAGGGTGATCTGATAGCCAGGTGTGAACATGTCCTCCATTTCGCAGTTTGGCGTAACAGTCCAGTCACTTCTTCCAATCGGTGGCACATACTGTATAATGGGAAACAGAATGCTGTACATCCATATAACAGCCAGCGTTGATTTCACACGTCTCGCAGACATCAGAAGGCTGTAGCGCAGTGGGAACTGTACAGCCACGAAGCGATCTACGGAGACCAGAACCAGCGTGAATTGAGACACCGTCATCATGATGATAATGAATTGGTACCGTAAGGCACATGCGAGCCACTGGTGGCGAAAACTCGGGTAGATGTTGAACATGGCGATGAACGGCAAGGAGAGTCCGACACCGATGTCTGCCATAGCCAGGCTGGCAATGAGACGGTTAGTGCTCGTCCTCAGCTGGGGAAAACGATAAACTGACACAACTACCAGGGTATTTCCAACCAGAATGACTAGCATCATCACCAACTCAGCCAAAGTCACCACGATATCCATCTTGCTGTAAGGCTGGGGTACACCATCTGGATCCAATGTCTCGTTCATCGGCACTTTGTCACCAGCAGCCATCACCATTTGCAGAAATTGGTTAAAATTTTTAATATGAAAGTATCCCAATTAACTGCAAAATCAATCCCTTACTGTTTAATCAGCAATATTGTCAAACTTGTAACGAATAAAATTACCCCGTAAATGTAAATGAATACACTGAATAATCCAAGCCAAGGTATAAACGTACTGTCAAAGTCATGCAAACTTTTCATTCCAAGGAGGAAATTTTCAGAATAGCGTTTCAGGTTCCATCGTCTTCCCTCACACAGCACGAGTCACCCAGCACGTGTCCCAGAATGAGTGACAAATTATCGTAGAGACGGCGGTCAACAGGCTCCAACTTCACACAAACAGGGCAGCAAATTTCTTATTAATTGCTACCGTGTTCTCACTTGAAGCCCTCAGAAAGCAATGAGTTCCCACCCGGCCTGGCCACTATTTGCTGGCACTGAAATCCCTCACGAGAAAACAGACCACTGGCTAGGCCAGCCCTTATCTCCAGTGGTCCAATATTGGCAAAGCACCGTTGAAAGGCTTCCCTTCTCTCTGCTTTAGTTCCATTCTGAGAAAGATATCATTTATCCCTGGGAGCCCACGATGTTATCCTTTATCCCTGTGCAGCACACCCACCATGTGTAGTAATCTGTGAAAGCTTAGAGAAATCACCTACTCCTAGTATAGTCCAAAATTGCTGGAAAAGGAACTCTGTTCAGCTCCAAAAGAGACAGACTGGGCCTATTCCACTAGCCTTCAGACTGTGAGTGGAACTTCTGACCAGTGAAATGCATCAGCCATCCCATACATGTAGTTGATTATTATATTGATCAATTCCCAAAAGCTGACCCACTTACATTTCACAAATGTCAGGTTATAAAAATATAGGCCTATGAAAAATGTTTGCCTAGTACAGACAATGACTGATGCATCTTCAATAAGCCTGACTATCAATGCGTGAAATTTGTGTTATGTACATGCACCTGAGGTTGGCTCAATAATTATATCTGTCTAATGGAAACTTGACCTGTGCCTGAATGGGCTTCTGAAAAAAACATACATGTAAGATGGCACTGACAAGTCTCAAAAAAAGTCTTACGGGAAAAGAACATAATGTCTATAATCATATACTAGGTAGTCTTCTCAGTCCTAAGATCAGTCTTAGACTCATATTTCTCTGAAGCACGTCCATGTCCAGTTGCAATATATCCATGTCACGCACAATGCAACTGTCATCTGAACTGGACTTATTGATGCCCAATAATGTTATTATATCTTTTCCAAACAGGCTGGGTCAATAGAGAAGTGTACTTAAGCAATAGCTTTAGATGCCATTGAAGGTCAAGCAATATCATTCAACTTCCTAATGGGACATGTAATGTGCGAAACAGGCAGATGTACAAATAGCATCCAGAAACACAGTAAAATATCATTTCGCATTCCAGTTACATGTAGATCTCTCCGAGCACAAAGTACTGGTATCACTAGCGTCAAAATAGTGGGTGCTACCGGTAGCATATTTGCCAGATGCCTGCAACAAAATCGTTCTCTTTCAATACCACCATGTCTCATATACCCCGGAAATTTAAATACATCCTTGTCGTCCATCTGGGAATCTGGGAGATATAAACACATCCTGGAGAGTCAATTATTCTTCTTTTGAAACATAAAATAGCCATATATTCTGCCAAGATCACAGGCCAGTTTAGCCTGTCAAGGCATACTGGGAAAACCCGCAGACTCACTTGGGCTTAGCAATCAATTCTCACACGTAATGCATTATACGGATCCTTGGATTAAGCAAATTATCTCACAGGATAACTACATGTAACTAATGGCATGTCATGAAGCATTTTGCCAGCAGATTTTATTGCTAGCTGACTCATATGCAGGTATTTGGACTGTTGAGATTTGTTGTGCTATCACTGTTAGTAGTCTTTCCTAGTAACACAGTGCCATACTAAATTTTTAGCATGGACAAGATATAAATTGGAACTTTAAAGCTGGATTATAGAATATTGGCAGCACTGCCCCAAAAAATTCTGTTATGTTCAGCTTAAGATTGTTATCTTCTTTGAGGTCTTTTAAAAGAAGCCACTGAGGGTTTCCAGATCTAATTTGCGGAGATTGGGTCTTAGCATTTATCTAGCTGCACTGATATGGCTTTTAATATAATTTGAGGATAGGTTTATGACATCAACATTAATTTAGGTAATCCATCAATATGTGATGGTAACAAGAAAGACCACTGGGACAGAGAATCCTACCAACCACTACCCACATTACAGGCGGCTAGCACTGCGGAGAACCATGATCACCCACCCACAGAATGGTAAGGCAACTTACATGTATACATTAGGACCTTTTTTGTCTTAAATCATGTAAATTTCAACCTGGTTTGAAGACTGAAATAAGGTGAAAAGTATCAATAACCTTATAGTTGACCTTTCAAGCCCACACAAAGTCAAATCAGATTAACCAAACCATACCATTGGATAATTAATGTTATTTCCGATTTGAGTTTAACAATATACCCGTCATGTAATATGCTGTATATTTATATGAGATAAAATGGCTTGACATATATGACTGACCTTGAATTTGACCACTCAAGGTCAAATCTAACAGTGTAGCTGCTTTGCTATTAGTGTTCAATAGTAATAGAGAGTTTTAGTTTAATTCCTGCGTTCAACTTAAAACGTTTGGGATTTCCATTGTATGACATCACAGAATTTGTTGTTATATGTCCTAACAGTCCCGTAATTTTCCCTCGCGGTGTTTCAACTCTGGGAAATTCCTGCGCTGTTATAATGCAACAGCAAATTCTGTAACATTTTACAACTGAAATCCCAAAGGTTTTAAGTTGAACACAGAAAACTAAAACTCTCTAATATATGTTTTAGTTCTACTTCCGAGATACAAAGACTTAAAATTTGATTGACCTCGAGATGGCCCTTTCAAGGCCAGTCATGATCAAATGTAACAGTGTGACAGGAAGAAATTTATTTTTTTCTGTTATCGCTCATCATTAGGCCAAACTTTCATGCAACCCCCCCCCCCCCAAACACACACACACACACTTACTCCACAGAAATTACTACTTTTTTTTCACAACTGAATGTTCCATCCCTTATTCAGGAGGAAGCCTGTCACCAAAATCAATTAATTAAAAGTTTATTGATCAAATATTTTTTAATATATTTTTGCCAACAGAGGCACACATTTACACACACACACACGCACACACACACACAGATTAATTAAGCAACAAAATACGAAAACCCCAAATGCAGCAAATCTGGGGTGGAGGTAATAATTACATCCTGGTTATTCAACACAACGTGAAAGACTTCCTGCAAAGGGAAATCATTACCACAGTAATGAAGATCGTAATTTCTTTAGGTACATGCAAGCTCGTTAGAAGCTGCCAGCAAATTTTTACTCCTCAAGTATATTTACACGTACATGCACCAGAAACCTGAGAAAACTCATGATCATTGTTGATGGAGTTGAAAATTTCTCACATATTTTTCGAAAGTATTTTAGACCACCTTTGAATGTACTACAGGATCAAGAAATTCTTTTTAAATTTTGCAAATTTTACATTAATATAATTCAAACTTTATTTTCTCTTACATCTCTGCCATGAAGATAACAGATACAAATATGCAGCCATTTACCTCTTAAATTTGCAATATTGTATTGATCATCTTCTGAATAAGGTATCAATTATCGGTCAAAATGAATAGGAAACACTGATAGTGAATTGTATTCGTGAGCATGATGAATACTTTGGTAGCGCGTATGATTTTACATGTATTCTTTGTCTGAATGTGTGTAACTTCTGCCTTAAATAGTAACAAGGGATTTTTCAGCAAAAACATGAGAAAGTGGCATTATCTATCTTGTTTGGACTTATTTTTTTCTGAGTTTTTGAGCTATTATTGTCTACATACATGTATATATTACATGTATATCAGGTAGCTGCACCGACTAACCCAAACTTCATCGACTCTCTCGGTCCACATACAACAAGCTGGGAATGTTCCCACAAGGAAACGCTAACTGGGCGATAATCTTACCCAACAAATGTGAGGGCATGCACTGACACCTATATTGATCCTCTTACAAATGTATTAGTCATGGCACCCGGGCAGAAGAAATGGATGCTATTGATTAATCTGGGAATTTGTGGATTTTAAAATGTGCATAACTATTACATAAACATGTGCATAAATATTACATAGACATGTACTTGTAATAATTTAATTTAAATTCTACCTTTGGAAGAACTGGGTTTGATGGCGCATGCAAGGTCATAATTTGTTGAATAGTAATACAAATGTAATTACTATTATATGTAGATGTAGATGTGATAATAAAACTGTCGCATGCGTAGTTCTGTTTGTATGCCAGACAGAACTGCATTCAGTAATGAGAACATACATGTACATTGTATTCAAAAGGTGATGAGTGTAAGCTCATAGGGCTGGACCTTAAAAAATTACATATATTCTAGCTGCACATGCCTAGGCTTGTCACTATAAAATAAACTTGCTATGTATGATTATGATGTATATTCTATTTTTATTTGAAACCAAAAGCAAATACCTGTACCTGGTACATGTATTCAGCTCCTTGAAAATTCAATTAACAAGAAAAGGTGCTGGTCAGACGAATACCCTGCCAAGCCTGCCCATAAAGCCATGATTATGCTACACACTGTGTGCAGTCCTAACTTCATATATTAAAGTCCACTGCCAAATATTACCAATTTCTTTTTCAGAGACACATGTAAATTAAGGCTGAAGATAAGAGGACATCTACCGGTACTGTGCATTGTACCTTTTTGGGCATTGTGCATTGCACCTTAGGCATCTGACAGTAATAAACTAGAGGTACCTGTCTCTCACTGGCAGTTAAATACATGTAGCTGTTATCATGGTTAAGAGCCACTTGAGATTTTCAGATTCACAATCTCCCAGTACAGGAAAGTCACAAAACCACAAGTGTCCTGAAAAATATTTGATTTTTTTTTTTTTTGGTTTTTGCTTTTACAAAAGTTTTCTTTTCTTCATGTTCCTCATCTATGTTTAGGCAATCCTTCCAACTGCCCATGTCATTTAATCTGGATCAAGCAGACGTCACGCCATATTGAAAGCGGACAGCCCTAAATCCAATAGCCAGCCACTGGCGTGGTGTAAGCAAATGCTGTAACAGCATTAAGAAGGAATCATCTACAGCAGTTAACCTTGCTGTAACCCAGCCCAGCCACAGGAGATGATTAGATTTAGCTACCGGGACACTTTATCAGGTTACAGCATGAAACAGGAAGTTCTGCTACAGGGACCAGGGCTGGCGTTCTCAAAGGTACTTCAGTCTAAGTCTTTGACTTTAGTTAGATTTTTAGACTATCACATGGCTGAGATTAGTGATTTAAGTGAAAACTTAAGACTTACATGTACAAAAAGTGATGTGATTTTTGAGAGGTCCAGAGCAGAATACAGGTACAGCTGGCAGTACAAAGTATAACCATTCACATGATTCAGAGGGAGACCAATCAGCCAATAGGAGAGAATGTATCATTCATGTACAGACTCAGACTCAGATGATGATGACATGATGTGACCAAGGTTGGATTGGAAGGGAAACCAAACAACTTTGTGTTGCCTTGTGGCTCAAGTCTGTCCTTTCTGTGCCTTAAAAGTCAGCCAAGAACTCGGTCCAGTGCTGTGTCTTTGTCATTTGCTAGTTCCTCGACTTTCCTGTGTCAATCTTTCTTACCTGGAGTAGTCCCAAGGAGTGTTTGCTTAGCAGGGTTTTGACAATTATCTATCTTTTTTGCTAAAGTTGTGGCTGCATCCATCTCTATCAATACATTTGTATAAGATTTCTTTTGAAGTTCCTTCATTTATCTCGATTTAGTCCATTATCATGTTGCATTGGACATATCATTACAAATGCAGCATAAGGCAGTCATGTAGTTCATACAGTACCAGAAAAGCACATATAGCAAATATAGCATGAACCTTTCTTCATAAAAGTTCGGTGCATCTTGGGCTTTGTATCATACTATCAAGGAGGCTATCGGTTAGAGCACAGGCACCGTTCGATGGGATGTCGTAATGGGGTGCTTTCTGCTCATAAATTAATATCATTTACATGTGTGGCATTTCATAGCCCAGCTGGGACAAATGCTGGCTTCAAATTCAAGGTTTATTTGCCCTATTAGTATTAATCATGTTAATGGTTGCAGGTACAGCAGTTATTATCAGTACCAATGGCCAATGTTAATTAAGATGCAAATTTTAATACCGGGGTAATAGAACATCCTTTGGTGACGTGCAGGCCAAAAAGTGAGTCACTCACATATTCTCAGACTGCTTCTGTGTGACTTGGAATAAACACAAGTATCGGTATTCATATACAACACAAGGATGTGACATTCAATAACACTACATACTATTAAAAGGGGTCTGTTAGAATTGAATGTTTGCAAAACTGAGTCTTGCCAGCAGAGAAGAACTTCGCCAAAAACTTTGTGCATTTTTTTCTTAATATGTGGCATGTGTAGCATACAAATCCAATAGCCTGTTCTGTTAAAAAAAAAATAATATTAAAATACATTGTTCTGACACAGGTGCCAGCTAGACCAACATGCTCCGCATTATGTTACCAAGGTAGCTGGTGGAGACAGCAGTGTGGGGTCTACATAAGGTGATTTCTCTGAAAACTTTCATGCAGTAAACTGCCAGGCCAGGTCGGGCTATGCATGAGTACTACTCATTGGACTAGACTGCAAAAGTGAAGTCTTACATACAGGAATTATAAATGTACAAATGCACTTGAAACTATACACTCACTAATTTTTTTCAGCCTCTCCAAAATTGTATAACACATCCCATGGCAGAATGTAGTATGTTATTCTTTTATAGTAACTGAACCTGTGAAAAGAAAACACCTGTCTTGAGATACATTTTCATATTGGGAAAGGGCTTTACCAGGAAAAGTTCCAGTGTACATGCATTGCACATGGGCCCTGAGAACCTTGTCTGTACCATGATACTCTGACACTCACGCCACATTCAGGGGAACACCTAAGCCCCATTGAAAGCTGCTGACAATGCATTACTGTAGCATTGTCTGAAATATGTATAGGAAGCAGAACATGCATGAACATCCATGTAAGCAAAGATGTTAAGGAAAGGGGAAAGTTGTCTTTTTGCTCGTCATGTTGTGATCAAACATGAGCAAAAGTAACTATGGCTAGATGGGTTACACTTGCTTCTGATTGCTCTTAATTTTCTGGAATTGTTTCTACGTACCGACAACTCATCCACTTGATGTCTTGCACATGTGCTTTGTTTATGTAACACTTGTATACCGTATAATTTTATTTTCCATTGTTGAGAGGTCTGATCAAGTACCATAAATGTATACCCATCCAGAAAACAACTTAGAGTTCTAAGACATGTGTTCTCAGGCTCCTTCTGGTGCTCAACCACACAACCAGAACTTTCCTTGCTTAATGAACTTGAGTATATGTGAAAATGGGTCTCAGAAGTGCCTTACTGTTAGGACCATCAACACTGGGGAATCTTTAATAATTTTATCCATGCTTTTACTGTTAAGACATATATATCCTACTAGGTTAAACACAGTGATGGGGTCTTAATGAAAGTGTCTTCCACCACTAGTGACTATATTCACAACCATAAGACAACCATTTGGGGTATAATTATACCATAAACCAGTACATATACCATTGCACAGATATACAAAGAACAATATGACCTTTGCATATAGCATGACTCTTCAACATACTGTACCTTATCCACTCTATGTTATGCTTAAATTAGCAAAAAGAAAGCACCATGGCATTGGTGTTGGTGGCTTCCTATGCATCATGAGCAATGTATTTAACACGAGATTTTCTATTAAAACATACAAGGCCCTATACGCTTTTTGCCACAGTACTAGAATTTGCCCATTACAGACTGTACCTTGAATTCAAAATGAAAATTCAAGTCACTTTATGATGTTTTTGAACTTTAAGCTAAAAGTAATCTTTTCAATAGTGCACCCACCTCAATCCCTGTCAGGCCCAGAGCAGCTTCGATGTTTGGTGTCAGTCGGAACGGCACTTTCTCTGGTACACGTAACCCCTTGCCTTTCTCAAAGCAGACATTGTAGTCAATGTGAACCACCTGGTGAAATGAACCCATATGATGGCATGTGTTTTTGTTTTTAATATGTTAAACTTGTCAAGTGGGTGACATATACATGTGTGCATTGCATAGGTATGCATTGTGATCTCACAGGGCCATCCCATGTACTGTACACTATTCACCAATTTGTTCACTGTTCTGATACATATTTAGAGTTCCTATGAGTAAAAACAACTTGACTGATTTGTGAATATTTAGTACTTTAGTACTTTTACATGTATTTAGTATCACAATAATGGTCACACCGGTAGATATAGAACACACAATTAAATTGTATCTAAACTATTTAGATACTTTGTAGTAAGTTTTGGGTTTCGATTTTCATTCTGGACTAATACATGAGAAACACACGGCATTACTAGTTGGAGAATTATACACTTTTTGTTAACATGAGAACCTATAGCGAGTAAAAATGTCAAAATGCTACAGCTCCTCCCACAGTTTTGATTCAATTTACCTTGCTTTAATTTGTATTTACAGTGGTCACTCTCTTAGTGGCCAGTCTCAACAGAGCCCACCCTCCCTCATATGGCCTGCAATTTATACTGCTACTACTGTGAATGCATTTACTCTTCCCTCACACCATTTCTCTATTGTGGGTACAATGTTGGCAGATGGGGTGGACTTATTCATGTTATTAGAGAAGGATTACTATAGTAACCAATTCGCGACAGACTCAGTCTGGTAAATGGAAAACATTCGAGACAGAGGGAGAGGGGCAATTCCCCTTTGAACTTACCTCGCCTGTTGCTAGGTCAATAAGCACATTGTCCAGGTGACGGTCTCCAAGACCAATGATGTAACCAATCATAGACATGACGGCAGTAGAGCGACTGTAGAGCTGGGTCATCTCCCACCACTGCTGGGCACTGGTGCTAGAGCACCACAGCTCCCTGACAAACACAGAATCAAATGCATTTAGCCTTACTGGTACATCCGAAGTATTGATGGACTTAAGTGACAAAATTCTGATGATATGTCCCAAAACTGAGCAATTATGTTCTCGTGAAGAAATTACATCAAAGGAAGCCATGAAGAAATCAATAATTCAATCAATGAAATGTGTTGAAATGGCTTTTAGCTTTCTTTGTGTCCTTACCTGGCCAGCAAATCTTTTGGTGTGTCTGCAATGAGGTCTTCAAGGACTTTGCGTAGGACACTAAGTGGCCATTCCTTCCTGTTGTCAAGGTTACCAATACCCTAACAACGTAGATATAGGTAGCATGACAGAAACTGTATAGTATACCGAATCAACCCCCCTCCCCCGCCTCCCAAACAAACACAAAATCAACTGTCTGGTACTACTAGTAAGTTTCTAATCTATGTTTATTGAGAAACGAAAATTCTGTTACAGTCCTTAGAAGCCACTAAGGGGTTTCATACAGGCACACCTTATTACTGGTATAATATATATAGTTCAACATCACGCTGACACTGCTTCAGAAATAGTGTGAATTAAAGACATGTCCTTCACTTCCTTGGCCTATAAATCATACATGTGTGGAAGTCAACTGAGAATTAAAACCACCTCAAAAACCAGGATACTTTCCTCAGTCACTTTGGAATTTCTAATTCACAGGGTAAATATACAAAACTAAAGTAACTAAATTGGTCTCTCTTTTAGAGGACATTCTAGAGAATATATCCCAATTGAAAGGACACAATTTTTTGCAGCAAGCATCATGAATGCATGTAACACTCCCTAGTTCTCACCAAGGAACACTAAGGACAGAATTGTTTGTCAGAAGGGGTATCCCTATTAGAGGGCGACTACTGCACTATCAACCTACAAATGTTGGTCTTCTTATTGTCAGAGTATACACATTGACTGCCTTAAACATGTTAAAGGTGGCAGCATCATTCTCCACATGCAGCATATATTATATAAGTTAATATCCTACTTTATAGCCACCGATTTCTTACCTTTTCCTTTAGGGCTGGTGTCAATTTGCTATAGAAGACTTCACTGGGCCGTGGTACGTTAACCTGACCTGCGGCCGACGTGCCTCCCTGGGCTGAAGTTCCGGAAGCCCCCTGTGCCTTGACCTGCTGTGCCACAGCCTCCCTCTGCTGCCAGCGCTTGTACAGCGAGAACAGTGGTGTGGCGCCATCTACCCACTGAATCAGGCCAGATCGGGAACCGAGGGGTGTCACAGAGTAATGTCGCGCATGATAGCGACGTGGATCACCTCTGCAAAGGAATGCAAGAAATCCAGATAGTCTGAACATTTGTAGATTTTTTTTTTTCTGCTTATCCTAAACTCTCACATCCTAGCACAACTATTATGATCTTCATACAAAAAGTCATTCCCGAAGTTGAGTCAAGATGCTTTGTTATTTTAGCATTTCTTGACATGAATGTTTGGAATATACATGTAAACCCATCAGTATAAAGAGCATTAGATGCCAAAAGACACGATTTCTGGACATGTTTGTCATAGTTCAATCTCCAGTCTTTACATTGCTGCATTACATGAATGTCTCTCACAGTATCCAGGGCATCGCCCCCAAGGCCTAGTGATTAGAGCGTCTGCTCAAAGTGCAGGAGGCCGGTGTTCGATCCCTGACAACATCAAACCAAAGATGCAAAAACTGGAAGGTTTGCACTTCTCAGCTTGGCACTAATGAGTTAGGCAACTGACTGGCCGGCTTGTAGTCACTATAATGGTCTGGGTGCTCCACCCCCTCTCCTTTTCTGCTCACCTGTGGAAGAACAGAGTCAATGGCTTGGCACCCAAAAACTTCCAGGTGCAGATCGTTCGTCCCAAACAAGACCAGTCCAAATCCACTCACCCCACCTACACCCGCATATCCCTGCATACACCATGGTGACCGTGTTCAACTTACAGTCAGTCATAATGCCTTTCACATTTTAAGCATTTGACATTTCAGCAACAGTTCACAAAACACAAATTCCAGATAGTGGTATTTCAAACCAGCGGGCTATAATAACTGCTCGTTCCAATTCTGATTCAACAATCAAACACACAGCTCGCCTTGCATTATTTGCTCCATGACCTGACTCAGTTAAAGGAGTTGAACTATTATATTCTTCACACATTTGTGCCCA
>JAAUYG010101107.1_pt1 | contig 12400 bp, 7 predicted proteins | sample 7278091 | NCBI WGS metagenome assembly JAAUYG01 (sample SAMN14350201, study PRJNA611818) | marine sediment metagenome | isolation source: surface marine sediment (0.6m) | place: French Polynesia: Moorea | collected 2018-08
CACTTTATTATATACAATAGTGAACCCTGTCACTTATCATATAAATACAGTGAAACCTGTCACTTTATTATATACAATAGTGAACCCTGTCACTTATCATATAAATGCAGTGGAACCTGTCACTTTATTATATACAATACAGTGAACTCTGTCAGTTAATCATGTACAATACGGTAAAACCTCTCAGTTTGTCATATATACTACAGTGAAATCTGTCAGTTACCCTCAGTTTATCGTATACAATTCAGCAAAAATGGTCAGTTTATAGGTATTGACTCCATTAGTTCTTCGCCGATGTATACCAATATATATGCGCTCCACAATATGAACATGGCCAAATATCATGTTGAAGCTAACAAAGTAACATACCAGGTCAGCGTAATACATATGATACTGTAAGTTCATTAATGTTTGCAAGGGATTTATTAGGTGAATTTCGCCACCATCTTTAAATCGCAAAAATAAATACGCCGCAAACATAATTTATGTACCTAGATAACTAACAAGACCTGGGCTAATGGCAAATATAAATGATATTAATCCCCACAAACATGGTTTTGTCTTTAAAACGCAAAATTTAATCCACGCAAACTGAATTTACAGTATGCAGCGCTACTACCAGGGTAATACTATATGGCAATGCTGACTTCAGCCAGAAATGAATTAATAAGACAGAAACAGGATGAATAGTAAATGTACAGAATGTACATGTGTATTAACCATATTAGTGTACTCGTTTGGATATTGACAAATTGCCTCAAGGATTATGGCTATATTTAAAGCCCACAAACATGGAAGTGCTTTGGTTACTTGGTCTAAAACTTGGAAACTGTCCAGGAAAAACAAACAAACAAACAAAAAAAAAAACACCATTACACGTGATACCAGTTGCTGGGTTAATTTCTGGGACGCACTCCACAATCTTTTTTCCTCCTGGGCAGAATGGAGAAGGTACACTTGTACCACAGCGAGTCTGGAAAACTTCCAAAACTGGACCACAGGGCACACTTCACAGGTGGTGGAACCACATGCAATTAACAGCAATGTTTGACAGTTTCAAAATGTTTTATGTAATACTTGGAATTATTATACACTTCCTATTTCTATGTGTGTAAAAAAAATTGAAAACTGGTTTGGGTGGGCATTGTTTTAGTAGGTTGAGATGGGTATAAATGTGGAGCAAGTATAAAAAAAGTTAGCATGTTTTGAACAGCTTATTCTTATTTTTCTGCTGAATTTCTGGCCTATCAGAAAGTGATAGCTGTGGTCCCAAATATTTTTTTTGTGCCCTCTAGGGTTAAGTTGCTGACGCACAACATGCAACCCTTCCTCATGTTTGCGGTGGAGTTTGTATTGATTTGAAGTTTGACTGATGTTTTCTGTGGCAAGCACATGAACATGATGTCAAAGCGGCTGAGGTGCTGAATTGTTAGATCAGCTAGGGAGTGACTCAAACAGCGAAATCAATTTTAGGTCAGCCAATCTTGGGCTGGTATCAGCTGGTTTCAGCACGGTGCAAATCTGGGAAGATATGTCAGCTGTGACACTGTGTGATGTCAACAGAGTCACGGTCTTATTCATCTTATGTGTCTGACGGACAAAGTATCAAAATGGATAAACAGACGGTTTATCTGGGAATATTTTTCACATTATTGGTTTACAGAATATACATGTTCAGTGAAACTTGTATATATATATATAAAGAGCATCCTAGGGACCAACGAAATGTGGTCTTTATACAACATGTACATTTTATACACAGGTTGTCTTTATATGCAGTCTTAGGCAGGTGGTCTTTATATACTGGTGGTCTTTAGAGCAGGTTTGACTGTACATGCTGTACTCAGTATAGTTCTTGGTTGAGAAACGATCCAAAGGCTTGTTACTGCACATTATATGTAATTGCATAAACTGATAAGCAATGTTATTGTCAGCTATACTAGTTGTTAAAATATCAATATGGCACAAATTATTTTACGATTTTACTCAATGTGCTGTGTATTTATTTCATTCTAATATCCAAATTATAGTGAACATGTACATGATGTATGTATGATTATTAACTGCAAAAAATGCAAAATACTACCCCCGGTAGTATATAAGCAAGCTTGAAGAATTTATGTTATCATGATTATATGGTAGTACTTGCACTTTGGGACTACCTATTAGCTATTACATGTATTAATCTGTCAAAATCAGGTGTCGAGTTACTTGTTACAGTAGACTTGATCATGTTGATAGAGGTTTGTGTACAAATGAAAATACAAGTGTGGTAATAATGGCTGAAAATAAGCACCGTCCTACCATCCAAGTTATGGTAAATAAGCCATAGAAATTTACATTGTGACAACTAAAATTCTTTATTGAGATCAATGGAATGTAATGGCGATGGTCTAGAGGCCAATAGGAAATAGACTGTGTAGCATGTGTAATGTTACCATTTGGGGGCCAGAACTTCTGCCTTTCAGCATGTTCAGGAGGATATATATAAATAACCATGATGACAGTCTGGGATAGTTCTACTGTTTAAGCTACAATGTAATTTCGAGCTTTGGTGGTAGTATCCCTTGAATTATAAGGATTCGGAAAGTTGAACATAAAGGAATTCTAAAAGGTACCATTTATCATGTTTATCATGTTCATTTGCATGGTAAATCAAGGTACATGCACTAGTATATGGCTACTAGTACCGTGGTAGCCTCATATTCATTAACAATGTTATAATACTCGAAAATGTACACTTAAGGGATGAAACGATGCATCAAAAGTAATTGAATCGTGATTACTTGAGCAGATTGATCTGCAATCGATCAAAAATATGAAAAATCGATTAATTTCAATTATTAAACATGTTAAAAAATGCTTTGTATATTACTTTAAACTACTATTAAAACGATGTAGAAGGATTATGATTGCTGCGTTGTGATACGGAATCCTGCCAATAATATAGTGAAAGATCATTCATTAACATGATTAAAGTATAAATTTATCAATTACTGTAATAGAGGCATGTCACTCAAGAAATTTATGACATTCTAATACTGCTATATATTCTTATTGCAAATTGAATAGCACCACTGGCTTTAAAAAATCAAATCGAAAAGAATCAAATCGAATCGATTTGGGCAGTCGTTGCATTGAATCGAATCGATTGTTTTATGAATCGTTTCACACCTACTAGTACCCCGGTACTGCATGTACACGATACCGAATATGACCAATGACCATTATGTATGTTGTGTCATAACATGCATAACCAAAGTGGACTTTGTCTGTGGCCCTGTGGCTGTAGTTTATATCGTATATTATACTGTGGAACCTCATGTTGGGACAACCTCAGATTAGAGTACAACAACCACTTTCCAATAGTATAGTAGAACCTGACTGAAAGACCACCCCATTGGCCCTTAAAATGTGGTCTTGCAAGAGAGGTGGACTTCAGTCATCATAGGTTCAACTTCATTGAAATATATAACCTGCCAGGAATACAGTATATATGGCTCTTCAAGATATTGAAGACAGGTGGTCTCTCATGGCAGTGGTCTTTCAAGACAGGTTTCACCATTTTCAGTGTTTAGTAAGTAGTCTCAGAAATTGGACCAGTTTATCACAGTCCCCATGGTGGTCTTAATTCTGAGGTTCTAGCGATATTTGCCTCAAAATCTTTGTCCCCAGAGTCAGGTAGGGATAGAATGGGTCTAGTGTGTCATATGTTTTGATGTCAGCACAATAACACGGAAACTTTATGCCTTTTACATTGGCTTATTTACCATAACTTGGATGGTAGGACGGTGCTTAGTTTCAGCGACTACCACATTTGTATTTTCCTTTGTAAGTAAACCTCAATATAAAAACATGATCAAGTCTATGCTGTTTTGATGTCAGCATAATAACACGGAAACTTTATGCCTTTGACTAATCGCACATGTCTTGTGTTGTATATTCCAGATTAGGTCACTGAACTGTCATCTGGATAAAAATGAGATTAGCGGCCACGCCTAGGATAATCTGATCAATACTAACAGTGGCAACAACACCAGCAGGATGTAGAGCTTACAGCCAGCGTATGGTTACGTTCAATGTTTACGGATAGCATGTATCTGGTTTCATTATCTTCGGAATATTAACGTGATTAATATTTAACGTCCTAGTACATAATATGTACAGGGTTAATATCACTGCTGACAGAAGCTATCATGTAACTTATCATGCTTATGTCTGCAATCACGGCTGGACTGACTTGGCTGAGACCTGGGCATATATAAATTCCTGCTGCCAAAGACTCGATGAAAAGTTAAGAGCTTCCATGATGTAAGTTTGGTTTAGTACAGAGAAGGGATTTGTGTGAATAGCTTCAAAACTTGGGTGTAAAAACTACGAAAAGACTGCCCCGATGTCCGAACCACCAACACCGCCGCCGGAGCCTGATCCTGCCAACTGTTGCTGCAAGATGAAAGTGAACTATTTTCTCGGGTTTGGGATAGTTCTGGCTGTGGTTGGGGCCACGTTTTTGGTGGCGTTTGGCGTCGTCTACATCAAGCCATACATGCTGGTACATGGGATGCGAGAGACTCGTTGCACGAGTGCCGCAGACTTTTTAGCGCCGCCAGTGCACTGTATGTGTTCAGGAGTAGGAGTGTCACAGTGCGTGTCCTCCTACCCTTGCTACAAGATCTGGGTCAACTTTACCATGGCAACAGGGGACGTTATCGACAATATCACGCTGTATGACTCATACGACACATATCTACTATTATCGGAAAAACAACAGGTAACCACACATGAACCAGCTTGACTGATCTGTTGTAACACTTCCTTAACATCCATCCCTGTACCGTAGAACATGTCTATACACATATATGATATATATGTGTAATTAATTATGTTCTCTATTTGAGTTTGAACATGTTGAATGTTTTATTTGCCAGATTGATCCTTGGGAAGCCATTTATGATATTACATACATGTACTACATGTACTAATAGTGATCATGCTAAAATGATAACACATCTTGTTGACCAGTACTAGTATAAAATGACCTCTGGTGCCGTTCTGGTTATCATGATTATCAGTAGCCGGTAGCAAATTTTTTGTATATGTCGTACATATTATGAGGATAATTCTTTTCTGAAAAGTCGACATTCTGAAATTGTGCCTACCACATGTAACAATTTTGCACTTGCTTGAAAGTAGTTTGAAGTTCATGTTTTGTTCTTAAACTTATCCCCAAACATGATAAACGCTCACTAAGAATACTACAGAGAAAAATGATTGTACTATGTAATAAAACAATACTCTTGGTTTTATGATTTAGTAGTATGTCATGTAGTGTAGTAATTAAAGTTTTAACTACAGTCCTGCAATGATCATGATGATTAAGCATTGTTCATGTTGTACATGTTGTAGTGTTCAACATCTTCTAATTGTATCATATGATGGTCTATCCACACTTCTCTGTATTTTCAGTGCTCCTACCACAAATGCAGCCGGTCTGCTTCGGAAAACCTGGACGCTGTGAAAGACTTCCATGAGAAATATGGACTGCTGGGAACATCATACAACTGCTATTACGATCCGGAAGACACGAACTATGCGATATTGCACGTTGTGACACTAACGACTGTGATCCATTGCATCGTGTGGCCAGCGCTGGCACTTATTTCTGGATTCGTGATCCTGATCATCTTCCTCAACAATCCCCGAGAGGCCAAGCATCATGGATTCAACTCGCTGGAGCGGCCGTGGGCACGGCCGCAGACGCGGTACGAATGCATCATAGATCCACAGAAAGGGATCGTGCCCGTGCAACGGAAAAGCCACGGCAAAGCGCACAGTGGGCCGGCGGCGCATGGTGAAGCCTGCGAGAGCGAGCATGACATTACAACACCTACGGCCCAACTCGTGTAGTGTAGTGTAGTTATGTATCTGTCCATTGTATTCCCTGTGAAGTAGTTTTACCATTTAGTATTTAAGTGCGTGCGCCAGTGAAATTTTATGCATTGTGTTTTCTCTCTGCCTGTTGTACCGTAAAACTGCTGCTAAACTTGCCAAAGGTTTAAAAATATTAATGTTTTAGTTCGTACCAAAAAGTACTGTTTTTGGTTTTCAGTACTTAATTTTTATGATCGGAACAGATGCAGCACTTAATATTTGTTTGTAGCTTGTTAATGTGTATATGTATTACCAAATTATTACTTGTATTCGCAGTGATAAATTCATTTGTATTTTACAAACTTTGATACTAAGCCTAAACTATTAAATTATGAACCTTACAGTTTTCATCTCTATACTATGTCAGTTGTCATGTTTGTGTAACAATTTCTTTATCATTTGTTGATCAATACTTATTTCATGATTTGGTAATTTAACTTTTTAAATTTCTTTGTCTGCCACAATTTATTGTTAGTTATTTCATGATTAGTCTGGTAAGATACCTTGTTTCATTTTTGAGCACCTTAAATGATGATGCTTTTTTTAGAAAGAACCACAAAACTCAAAATACGTTTTAATATGAGGGTATAATTTCTTCCCAGTTTTCATCATGTTTATTGTCCATACCTGTATATATTTAACTATGGGTTTTACCTTTTAGTGAAGTTGTGCATTTAAAGTATGTACAGCATGGTGTGACAATTCACTAGAAAACTTAGAAGAAGAGCAAAAAAAAAATGCCTTTCCTATACCAGTGTCACCTAATTTATGAGACCAATGAACGTGTTGAACATCTTGAACCATTAAACATTGCATGAGTTATTAAAAATGTTTGCAATTGTTGAAAAAAATCTTTGTTTAATACTGCATATAACTTTATACATGTGCTCTGCATTCATGTTTCAAAATTAAAATTTTAAGGTTTTTAAACAAAGTAATGAACTAAGGCTTAATTACAGTCTTGTTTTTGTATTTTTATGGCTGAGATACAACAACAGTCCAAGTAGGCAAATGGTTGAAATGCAAATATGTTCAGCTAGTGCTAGCTTAATCACTATTTTCTACATGTGTCCAAATGCTAAAGTTTCATCACTTTGACCTTTGCAATTGAAATTTGTCTGTCTAAGAGAACCGGCGCTATTATTTTATTTTAAAAGCACTTTACTGTAACATCGGCGTCTCTGAAATCATCGTATATTTATCTCTGCACTATGTAGTATTTCCTGCAAGGGTAATAGCACAATGTACAATGTAGTAATAATACCTCACGGTGAGTGTTCAATGTTTGTCTCATTCACCTTTTTTACGATGTCGGATGACACGTCATCCACCTCAAAAGCAATAACGCGACTTAACTTCTACACATTTTTGCCAAGCTGAAGGACATCTGGGTAACTCTTATTGATGTCTTCTTTTGCATCAGGATAATGCATGGTGAGAACTGGATAGGCATATATATTATACACCCGTATTGGAACAGGTCTCATGGTTTTTTTTTTGCCATCAGGGTGTTGTACCAGATTTCATAACACATTGAATCTGGTTCGTATTCAAACTGTAGATGCATATGTGATCCATTATACAGAGTCCTGATTAAGTAAAAAGAAATATCGGGACAGCGTACATTGTATATGAAACCTCAGTTGTACAGTGATTATTTCCATCAGGGTAGAACAAATGTGTTGTGGACGTGTATTTGTTGGATTCACCCATGCGTAAAGAACATTTGTTGTGTTTAGCATATTCAGTTGTTGGCACGGCGACGTATGTTTTAATATGTTTGCTGATGTTGCATGCATGAGAAAGTTGTAAATTTAATTTGCAGTTCATTGATATACAAAGTTTTTGTCATTTTATTGCTGCTTTTCCTGCAACAACTTTTACAATTTCTGGTGTGCGTGATTGTATATAAATTATGTCATAGTGAATGCTTAGTTTGGGCAGGGCACTGCTTTAAGAAATTCTAACACTAGGTGATCTGTCTACACGGCCAGTGTGAAATATGTATATTAGTATTTTCCTCTATACACAATTTACATTTGATTAGAAATCTGAGAATTTTATGACACCAGTTTATGAGTAGGAATTTGTTCACAAAGTTGAGTCACTTCTCCAGACAGTAATGACTTTTTATCTTCAAAGGGTGTTTTAAAGAACTTGTGTGTACATGTTGTATAAGTGTACAGAAGGCCTAGATAAAAAAGTTTGTTTTAAGAATTAAACATGCTAAACCCGGAAACTGCAGCATGGCAGAGGAAGTGGTTTTGGTTAGTATTTTCAAACTGACTTGTTGATAAATATTACAAATAACATTATATTTCATCAAGTTAACATGGTTAAGGACCAGTTACCAGTTCAGTGCTTTTGGTGTTCCTGCATGCTCCCCATTCTCATTTTGCAAAGATAGTCTAAATCCCGGTTGCAACTGATTTTTACATGTTTTCTGCACCATTGTTGCGGCTAGAATTGCTTTTTGGCATTTCATGTTTGAAAGAAACATCACTTGTGGTATGTTTGAGGTGGTTTCCTTGGAGGAAGCTAATGCATTGGAGACACTAAAAAACGTAAAAGTTCATTTGTGTGTGTGTGTACCGTATTAATTCCATTAGGTGTACATGCTCTAACATGCACACAGTATGGTTAGTATACATTTGCATTCTTTCATCAGTATCTCAGCCTTCAACTGGTAGGCTTAAACTGTCAGGAACATTCGATTTTCGAATATCATTTTTCTTAAGGGAACCATTGAATATTTTCTAAAGGCGCAGTGCACTTAATGGTATGAATGCAGTATTGAGTGTAGATATGCATGTTTGTATGCAGTATATACAATAGTAGCCTCTGTCTGGTTTACATACCATGTTGCGGCTGTTTTCAGCAGTGTATATTGTGGGCAAAGGTGCATATACCAAGTCTCTGTGATGACTAGAAGGAAGCGATGAGAGTGCTCTGCAGTCTGTGCTCTTCGGAAAACTTAAAACACTGGATGGCTATGTTTGTTGTTGTGGCAAATAGCCTGTGCAAAAAAAGATGTACATGTGGATTCTGTTCTTAGTGAAACAACCTTGTGCGAATGTATATGTATGCCAAAACTATTTCTTTTAAAATGCAAGGAAAGTGAAGGTGTTTGCTATTTACAATGCAGTTTGAAAAAAAAAAAAAAAAATGAGTGGTAAGTCAGTAAACCATGGTGTCATGCTTACGTTTGAATGTGATGCTCTTTTCTATGTTTTCATCAGCTCCGGTTTGCATGCTAGTGATCAGACTGGTTTAGCGTGTTTGTGTGTGATCAATGTAGCATGTACATGTATACAGGCAAATGTATGGTAGAAAAAAAAAGTGACTTTTAAATACCTATTACTCATAGACGCCAGTATGAATTTGAGGTAGATTTACGGCAAATGTGATTGACATCTTTGCCAGGTGATGTATTGTACAGATATATAGATGTACCCATACGGGACTGAATGTGCAGATTTTAATAGCATGTGCAGTTTGGAGCGTCGTTGATTATCATGATTGTAGCAGAGAGTGTTGGAGAAGAGATGTGGTATATGGTTTGACAAAATGTGATGGATTGAATTGGTGTGATACATTGTGATATCACTTCTCAAGTGAAACTTTTAGAGTGATACCAAACATTTTCAGTTTGAAAACAACATACGCACACAGCAGATATGTATTGTGAGGATTTTGTCCATTTAGAACAGGTTGGATATACATCGTATTAAAAGTTCACTTGAATGCATCAGCTGTTTCAAACAATGATTTTGTCTTTGCTGCCCATGCCTGAGAGTCGCAACAGTCAAAAACTGTGATTCATGAAGATTCATGAGGGAGCCTTAGCCAACTGCATAATAATTGACATCTCTGTTTAAATTCAGTGACATGTTAAAGCGACAGAACCAGGAATTTCTGTTGGTCAACTTTTTGTCGACATCCTTGATAAGTTTATCAACCCTTGGAGATGGCTGGCTCGGATGACTTTTGGCTTTAGCATGGCCTTTTTACTCTCGTATGTAATCTTTGGTTGCGACAAACACATTTTGCTGTTGTTGTTCGGTGGACTATTCTTGTAGTATTGTGATCATACATGCACTGTGCCACTGATAAATAGATATCTGCATGTGTCACGGATGCTTCAGCCTTGGGTCATGTCAGTTTAAATGTTTGACTGGCTGTGGCTTCGATTTCAAGAGTATTGCTAGGTATGAAGTTCTTCTGGGTGGTATTTGGTTTGTCATACAGGGTTGTCTATGTGAGATTTTGCGTTATATAAAGCTCCTCTTGTGTTTGAACGTATTATACTTTTACTGCAGAGCTCCTTTTTGTGCTATGGTTATGATCTGCATACTATTGCTATTTCTTTGTTGATGTTATCATTCATGATACGAACGAGGCGTACGAAAGAATGGCTTTGCATCCAACCATATGAAGATAATACTAGTAGATGATATACAATGTACTACATGTACTTGATATATACAAAAAGAACCCAAATAACTGAATGTTATTTTTCGTATTGTAGTTGTCCAACTCATTTTACCCTGTTTAAACCATAAGAGATTGGGTGCATACTGCATGCCCGACTTGTGAACTTCATACTTCCTTCCAGTCACCCATTTTAACAATCAGCTGATGATGCCATTCAAAGCTAGGTTTCTGCAAACTCCATCAAATCCCATTCATGTGTGGTTAGTTCTTAGTTCGTCGGTGTCATAGGTTTAGGCAAATATTATAGGATAGAGTAGCTACCAAATGATCATTGTACTTTATGAGATAATTTGTGCTGGTTAAGGGTAGGTAGAGCTTAGCATTCTTCATGCAAGCACTGTGCCAAGGCAGTGTGATTGTTGCTCCAGTACCGATAGTATAGATTCCTTGTTTTCATAGATGTCTACTAGAGCTGCTATTTTATCCAAATCAGTTGATCGCAAATATAGGTTTACTCTTCTGTCCGGTAAGGATACGGTGTTGAGCTCTTGTGAAACCACTTAAAGCAGGTAGCGGACTCGGCTTAAGGTAATATAACTTGATCTTTGTCATGAAAAAATTTGTGCCATATGTTTATAAGTATTAGCAGTTGATATTTGCCTGTGCAAGACATATGAGACATTGAGTTCAATCTGTCAGATTTTAAGCCCTGTTGAGTATCCTGTACTGTTTTAAGATGTTACATGGGTCAGTTATTTGTTACTTTGCTTTATGATTTGTCAGTCTTCTGTTACATATGTAGGTAGGACACTCTTTGGAGAGGACCCCCCTCTAGAAAGGACACAAATTCTGTGTATTGTGAATGTACTGTGAATGCATGTAAAATGTTCTTTCTCAACAAAGGACACTTTTCTAATAAGGACAGAATTGTTTGGCAGAAGGGGTGTCCCTATTAGAGGGGGACTACTGTAATTACACCCTAATACAATACCATCTTGAAGTGATGTGGAGAGATTTCACGCACTATATGTCATTGGGATTCAAGTCTATTTTAATACGACACCATACTTAAGATGACTTGAGTATGAAATGAGTTTGAGTAAGAAACACTAAGAGTATGAATTCGACAGAGAATACTACTTATAAAGAATTGTTACTTCATTGGTTTTGTCATGCATCAAACTTTAATGAAATCTGGTACTGTGATGCTCAGTATCTTTTTTCTGCTAATGAACTGTTAAATGTCTGCCTTTGAGTGCCGTTTTTATCCAGGATCACCTCACATACTCCACTGTCGTTTCTGTACCTGTCTCTGGTAGAAGCCAAGCTTGTGACAGTAGATGTAAGTAAGCGAGTTTGTGACAAATAAATGTAAGCCTGTGACAAATAAAGTCATCACTCATTGCTTGACAGGATATTCTGTTCGTGTTTTCTTATTCTCCTATATTGATATCAAATTATAATTCCATATGCTTTCATAAGCTCCCACAGCTTACCACCAAACTAGAACTTTCTCAATCAAGTCAAGACTCCCCAGTCCCAGAGGCCCTCTAGGAGGGTCCTGGATGGGAGCCCTACATGTATGCATTATGACCTAAAATTACAAAGAGGGCCAGGGGCCTTGACGCTCTGCTTGACCTTTTGCCAGATGAAACCAGCATAGCTTTATGGATACTGGTATGGATACTGGCAATGTAGCTAAATTATCTTCAAAGTGCCACATACCTTTAAAGTTTGATAGATGGAGAGAAAAAGCAATAGCTTGTATTTTCCCCGAATACATGCTTTCCATGAAATTTAGTTGAAATTAGATTAAAACTAGGGGAGCAGTAGCCTCTTGAAAATCTTAACATCTGAAATTTTGCAAAGTGCACTGAATGACCCCAAACCAAACTCAAATGAACTGACCCCAAAAGCACCCTACATATGAAGGTCATAGGACTGCAAGTTATATATATATTTTTTTGATTTTTTAGCTCTGCTTGACCTTTTGCCAGATGAAACCAGCATAGCTTTATGGATACTGGTATGGATA
>JAAUYG010124954.1_pt1 | contig 12400 bp, 11 predicted proteins | sample 7278091 | NCBI WGS metagenome assembly JAAUYG01 (sample SAMN14350201, study PRJNA611818) | marine sediment metagenome | isolation source: surface marine sediment (0.6m) | place: French Polynesia: Moorea | collected 2018-08
AATGTTTGTGCGTGGTCATCGAAAACACCGAGAACCTCAAAGTGCGAGGTGGGTAGATCAATGTTTGTGCGTGGTCATCGAAAACACCGAGAACCTCAAAGTGCGAGGTGTGTAGATCAATGTTTGTGACGTTTTCTTAATGTATAATAAGACCATCTAAGTAATACCGAGTTCACTGAAATGTTCAAAACTGGGTGTTCTTTTTAACATAACAGAGTGCGCACACCTCTAATAAGGACACCCCTTCTGCCAAAAAATTCTGTTCTTATTGGAGAGGGGTCCTTTGGTGAGATGGAACACCACATGCATTCTTATATCTCATGAAAGAGCCAGGTTAGGCCACATGTTACCATTAGACATTAATAGGAAACCAAATATGAAGAATCCAATGGCACCATACATTTGACCTTGAGTGACCGTGAAATGTCATTGTTAAGGTCACGCAGATTTTGAAGCTTTATATCTGAGTTAGGCCATATATTACTCTTTTAACACTAATAGGAAGTCATATATAGGAATTCCAGTGGCACATCACATTTGACCTTGAGTGACCTTGAAAGGTTAAAGTCAATGGCACTGAGATTTTGAAGTCTTACATTGCATATAGGAACTTGAGTTTAGGCATATGTTACTCATGTTACTTTTAACCCTTGATAGGAAATCATATATCGTATATCAGGAGTCAAACTACCGCATCACATTTGACTTTAAGTGACCTTGAAAGGTCAAAGTCAAGGTCCCACAAATTTTGAAGGGTGAGAGATCCATACGTTACGTAAGTTGGTTTGTTGCCTGGCAGGGTTTTTCACTGTCCCAGCAGTCTTTCTTGATCTTGTCATCAGTTTCTACAACATGGGGGGCAGCTTAACAATTAATGCTTAAAAAGGTTCCTGCAAGGGTATATGAAAAGTGCAAATGATATTTCTACCAGGTTATGTCTACAAATGAATAAAAAAATGCTGAAGGATGGGTGCAAAAAACATTTTGCCTTCCTTAGACATTGAACAAGTGGAGAAATATACCCTACATGTACATTCATTTGTACCCCCAGGTGTGCGAGTGTTTCTACGTGGCAAGGCTCACGTGGAATGGAAGATGACCAAAGGCGGTGAGAGACGTACAGTCAAGGAGGATCAGTATTTCATGGATGAGAAGGCTGTCGTCTGGGGAAAAGGTAGGAATCTGCCCATAAACACAAATACTAATACATCAGTCCCTTTATTTTAAGACCACCCATTGGAGCAAGAAGATGTGGTCTTATATTACAGGTGGTTTTAAATTAAAGGTCATTTAACACAGAAAGTTGCCCTTGGGACCAAATCAGGCTGTCTTATAATCAAGGGTGGTCTTAAAATAGAGGGTTGTAAAATAGAGGGACTACTGTATGTACATTTACATATACCATGTAATATCTAGGCATCCCTTTGGATGAGTAGTCACAGATTATTTCTGAGACTAAATATACGTGCATACATGTATCTTCAGCTGCAACAAAACGGAAGCTAAACTAAATGCAGCCACAAATGCACATCACCCACAACAAATTACTAGATTTCTTCCAGCATTAAAGCCATGTTACATACATGTATACAGCATGTACAGTGGTCCCTGCATTTTAAGACCATCCATTCAGCCCCAAAAAATATATATGGTATCAAATTGAAAGTGGTTTTAAAACATGTAAAATGGAGGAAAAATAATATATTGAAAATATATAAGAGTTGTTCCATTGATGGCCAGACTTAAAATGGAGAGAAGTCTTTCAGGGATCACTGCACCTAACTATTAAGTGTTGAGAAACCACTGCTGTGGCCATGATGAGAAACAAACTGCCTCTTGGAAGACCACATATTCTTGGCAGAATGGAATTCATTTCAGTTGCATTTTTGTACCAGGAAATAAAATGACAAAGTATTGGGTTATGTATAGCAAATTATTTGTAAATGCCATCGTTTGTCAAGAGCAAGCTGACAGGTAAACATATGAAATTACAATTAAATTAAAGGCTACATGGCCGTGAATCAGGATTTCGAAACATTTGTCCATGAGTCTGAAATTGAAATGATTTTACCCAGAATGCCACTTGGGAGCCTCCGATTATCTTGACCCAGGTACTGTTATTACCATGGCAACAGAATGTTTGGCACCAATTTTTCTTCACACCCGCTTTTGTTGCCGCAATCTTGCACAAATTTGCCCTAGTAATTGCTTTTTTGCACCAATTTGCACCTGAAATTAGTTGTTGCATCATGATTGGGTAATCAGTGATAAGGAACAAATTACCGCCCTCCCCCACATCGACAATCAGAAAATGTTGCACACCTGATGAATTGTCTGATCTCAACAACTGCCAATCCACAGCGTACCCTTGATCCAAACTTTTCATCAGATCTATGCACCCAGTAGTTTTTGAGTTGTCGAGTTTGTGTGTCTGTAGAATTGTCCATCATTTTATGGGGATTGTTGTCTTATCTAACTCCTATGATTTCTGTGTAACCATGGTAACAACACTTCATATATACTAGTACATGTGCGTACTCATCAAGATGATCAGTGCTAATCAGATAATAGAGCAACACTGTATGTTGGTGCCTTACTTGATGTATGCGTGTGCATTTCAGTGTGTATGCATCATACTCAAAATCTACCTTTTTGAGAAACACTTTGGCCGGCCAAAACTAGGTCTCTTGTGGACTTGTAGTGCCTACGAGCAAGTAATTGACACTGGATTTATGGTGCTTAAGAAATGCATAATTATTATTATTATTAATTACACTAGGGTAGCGTTTACACAATGATTATTATCCAGATACAGTCTGTAATAGTACAATAATCCTTAGCATTATGCAGGGTTCAAACTGCCCCTCGACTGCGAATCCCTCAATTTGATGTTACTTGTAACCCCTCCTACAGCAAGACAATCAGATAAGGGGTATACATGGGTCTATAAAATATGGCCCGATTTGAGTTTTATTTTTTGACAGAGAACTCCGCATCGCAGATCATTATTTAAGACCCCTATCTAAATCGTATATCAATATTTAACAGCCATGGTGAGTCGCAGATCACTCTTTTTTAACAGAAATGGTTTAGTCGCAGATCAATCATTAACAGCCATGGTATAGTGGCAGATTAGTCTTTAACAGCGATGGTCAAGGAGATCGGAATTTCACAGCAACTGCAACCCGCGGATCATTATTTTAACAAATTTTTTTTCATCAGATCGTAGTTTAATAGGTGGGCTGGCTCAGGAATCAGCAGTTAACAAGGGAACCAAATCGCTAATCGCTCTTTAGTGAGGAGTGCAGATCATGACTCTCAAGATAAAAATTTTGTTGGTTCGCTAGATCGATTTGCCAAAAACGGCTGGTTCGTGCAATTCAGTCGATTCGATTTTAACCCATGTAAACCCTCAGATTCTGCCCATCCCTGGATATATGCCACATGTTCCATAGTCTGCCTTTACACTATGTACTCTATCTGTCTTGTTGTAGTTGTTGCCATGTCGTCACATGCTTCAAGGCATAGGTACATGTACATAACTTATGCCAGTGAATCATGCAGTCCCACTTATTTAGTTAGAACTTTATACAAGTTTTATGTCAATTCATCATGGTGTAGTCAGCAGCTCATTGTCAGTACATGATTTGCATGATTGTACAACTAAATCGTCCACCAGTTCGAGATTTAATTGCCACCTCTCATGTTAATAACTTACTGTGCAAGGCTATACAAATTGTAGTGCATTTCAGCTTACTGTAGTTTATAAATATTTAATATGTGGTAGGCTTGGTCCCTTTCTCTACCAAGCAAATTTGCCTGCTATGTACATGATGTATATTGTGTTCATTTGCTAGTTGCTTATATTTGCTGCTACATTAGCTTTCTAGTGAGTGAATCATTGTATAGATGATACAAGTCTACATAAACTTACAGATTTGATGCTAATCTGCCACCTACATATATACATACGGGTAGTTGATGTATGCTGTCAGCCCACCAGTTTATTTGGGCTGTTGTACAGTGTTGTAGCATTCAGCATACTCATCCCCCTTCTTGATGATTTGGCTACTTAGCAAGTGTACATATAACTGTATAAAATTAAGCAAGTGACTTAATTGTGCACTTTAACACATTGTACATGATATACATGTAGCATCAAGAAAATAATCCCTACTTATCAGTAACAGTGCTTATTACTATTTATAATATGTTACTTCTTAATGTTACTTTAAATTTACTTACCGGATACTTGGAATTGTGATCATGATGATTATGGGTGCAAACACAATTACATGAATGGATTAGTTTCACAGGCTGCCCCCCCTCCCTCCTTGCTTAGACAGCTTACTGAATTCCAGCTTCCTGCTCTGATGGATCACCGCCCCCCACCTAATGGGGCAGCTTACATTGTACATATGCCCCTACAACCCACCCCACAGGGCAGTTTCTCTGTCCCAACACTGTCCACCACTCCACAGGGCAGCTTCCCTACCCCAACAGCCCCTGCTACCCCACAGGGCAGCTTCCCTACCCCCAACAGCCCGCAGCTTCTTCCCTACCCCGACAGCCCATGCCACCCCACAGGACAGCTTCCTTACCCCGACAGCCCATATGCCACCCCAGGGGGCAGCTTCGCCACTTGGATAACATGGATAACCCACCCATCTACTATGTCTACTGGTAACCCCACCCATGCTTTCACAGTGCCAATGGTGCATCCCCCCCCCCCCCCCCCCCAGCCACAGGACAGCTTCCACACCATGACAGCCCCCTCCACCCCCACCCTACAAGGATATTAAATCATGTTGAAAAATGGGAGGGTGCAAGTTTTGGTAACAGAGCATTATGCCCTTATACTAGTACATGTTATAGTATGTTAGTCATGTACTGTCACCTACTGCATGTACCATGTGTACTGTATTACATGTACTGTACATGCATGTTGTCCTTGGGACAGTTTCCAGAAAGATCCTAAATGTGAAATCTATAAACAAATTATACCGCAATTGAATCAGATTACTGGACACTTCACTTGCAACTAGGTGCGACGTTGTGTCCGTATCACACGGACTTCTACAGGCGACTGACTGTTTGTTATGGTCAGCTGACATATGACATATAAACAAACTCGAGTTCACTAATCACCTTGAAAACCTTTTCCATGCTAAGATCACTAGTGGACGTTCTGCATAATGGTTGTGCTGCAAGTTCTTTACATGTGTAGAATATCCCCCCTCCCAGCTAACAGGGACACCCCTTCTTCCAAATAATTCTGTCCATCTTAGAGAGGTAAGCCATGTCCTTTGGTGAGAGGGAGGATTAAAGCCATTGGCAGCAGTGGCTGGCAAGATCTGCGGCCTATGTTCTTTGTGAGAGAGGCCAATATTCCTGTCACTCTCGATCTCTATTCTCATGATTCTTGTGTTATAATTTTTTATACACTGAAAAAAAAAAAAAAAAACCCAAGGAAACACTGTTGTCATAACACATGTGTTAACGGCCTGGTACTCCCAGACCAGAACCTGTTTTGTACCTAACCATACCATGCATATAAGTATGTACGTCACGCACATGTGTTGCATATTACATATATAACCAGATGCTGGAAATTGCATATATGTATTTGTGATAGAAACCACATGTTGAAATCAGGATTTTACGATGCATGTATTTCTGTCACGTATGATGTACATGTACATGATGTAGATTGCATATAGTAAATATCTCTCTTTGCATACTGTGCTGGCATGATGTCGCTGACTTCTCTAACCAGCTTACAATCCACAAGCTAGAGTCCACCCTCAGAAATTCTATTTTCTTAAAAAAACAACAACAACATCCAAAATTGTACATACCAGTGAATGTGTATACATGTACATGTACACTACAGTACAGCACTGTACAGTACATACAGTGAACAGTAATCTGGGTTTGTACTAGTGATTTGGGATCATGTGTACTAGTAATCATCAATAAACATGCTACCGGTAATGTAAAATACACGTGGAACATATATCTGCGTGGAACTTAGCTCAAGTGTAAACTGCATGACATTGTGTGCCCATGCCTATATGCACATCTAAGCTCTAGTTGCAACTCTTGAATTTCTTAAGCATGTACTAGTACACAGGGGACAACTACCTGCCTGTTTTGAAAGTAGTAAACATTACACATGATGGCGTTTACCAGTTATCGACGATAACTCTTGATCATTATTCCTTAGATAAAAGCGAGGATGGCATCATTCCCATAATGCCACGCGGGGACCACAAGTTCCGCTTTGAGTTCCAACTCCCGGAGAGCGCCCTGCCATGTTCCTTTGAAAGCAAGATTGGCACGATACGTTACTACTTGCGAGTGATTATAGACATTCCGTATGCCTCCCCGCCGCAGGGGCTCAAGTACTTCACAGTGATCGGGCCACACATCGACTGCATGGATGAGAGATATCTGGTGAGTCTCCGCAGACCCTACAGATTGCTGCCAAGGGGGAAACACAAAAAAGGGGAAAAAAAAGAGAAAACAAAGCTTTCTCATGGACTCTTTCAGTTATCATGCATGAGTGGTTAAGTTAACTCCAGTGAGCCCAAGTGCACTTTTTCCCCTAGCTTTTTCCCCTAGGTGGAGATCTGGCAAGATGTAATAGCCATGCGTGTACATCATATCTACAGAGCCATACAGTTATTATCTCTGGCACTTTGAGCAGACTCCCTGACTTAGTGTGAAGTTACTGTGATTTCCTTGCTCAGGGTTACTTTTATCTCGCTCTTTCGCCATGTTCACTTGGAGGACATCGTCGGTCCAACCATCGGGGCTTGTTGATTCAACTTAAACAACTTTATAGTGGTTAAAAAGTTCAGTGTTGCCTCAGGGCTATTATAGCTATATATACTTGAAAAATATCTCGCTTGGCACACAGGCACAGAAGCTAGCCTGTGCCACCAGTATGATGAAAATTGAGGATATCTGTGCTTTTGGAGGGGGGGGGGGATGTCTTACAAAACTAAGCTTGATTGCTTTGTTTTGCAATTAGCTTTTGTCATCTCGTGAATACTGGATATAAGATTCTAAATGTAATAGGTTAAGTAAGACACACTGAGGGCGATTTTCAGTCTCAAGCAACTTTTTGCTTAATTTTGCAGAAAAAAATGTTAAATAAAGTCCAAAATTCCTTGGCCAATGCCTGTTATTTCATCATGTTCTTTAATGTTATTTCCAGGTAAGCATCTTCTGTGAGATTTAATCAGCTGATAATGGTGTAGTTGTGGCCGACATATGGTGCACACAAATTCCCATACTAATTTTTGTTAACACTTTTTGTCCGTCAGTAGTTGACAAACCATTAGAGGTGGACCCCTAGTTACAATTAGACACTAGGTAATAGAGTATCAGATATGGCGAGTTCAACCATGGCATGCTAATGGATTTGACCTTGAGCGACCTTGAAGGTCAAAATCAGGATCGGATAAATTTTAGCACTCTGCCCCCATAAAATTAGGCCTAGCATTGGCAAATGTTCGTGGATGACTTTCATATTTAATAAAGGACTTCCCAAAGTTATCATACATCCTGGGGCAGCTTTTCATTGTAATGCACCTTTTTCACTCAACCTCAAGGAAAAAAAATGTGAAAAAGTGTATTTTGCACATTAACTCTGAAAATTCTTGAACAATACTAGTCATATTTCATTAATATTATTTCTGGGTAAGTGCCATTACCAGAGACTTATTGGTATTATTGTGGCTGGCATAATGTGCACACAGCATACATGATTTCTCCGACAAATTTCCACTAACACTTGTTAACCTTCAATAATTGACAAACCATTAGAGATACACCCCTAATTACTATTAGACACTAATAGGAAATCATATATGGGGAGTTCAGCCGTGCTACCGGATTTGACCTTGAGTAGTCCTGAAGGTCTAAACGAGGTTTGGCCAAAGTTTAGCACCCACTCTCCACAAAATTGGGTCTAGGATTGGCAAATATGCATGTCTTTGGCAATTTTATTGGGTTCCCCCAAACTGCCAAAATCCTGATTTTCTCTTACCATGCTAACAGTTTACATGTACAAATTTACCTTCAGCTGACCTTGAAGGACGAGTTGCATGTACCTCTTAGAACACCGATAATCTGTCATTTCCTGCCAATTTATGCTGTACCAACACCTCACATAACCTGATATATTAACCAGATTAATACATATAACAAAGGGATTTGCCTAAAATTCCTAGTATGACCCTTATATGAGATTTATTGCCTTATAAATCATGCATTGCAGTCAGCTCTGTGTACAACTGGTTGGATCTGCATTATGTACTGCTGCTTATTGTGAATTGATATGAAGAGTGTAGCCCCTTACTTTTGTTAGAACTGGGAATAACTGGAGGACAACCCGACGACTGGCGCCACGGTCATCATTAGCAGTTTTCCTATTAATATTTCATGCCAGCAAATGAGCCCGTAGAGGTGACGTATCGTCACTGGTTCGCAGTCGGCAGTTGATACATGTGAAAAGCGGGGTAATTTACTCGGGGTTGGGGGTTGTGTCAGATAAAGAAGATTCAATTATTGCTAATGCTACGTGTGCCCCACAAAACCCACCCACCCATCCAGCCCATCCCACGTACATCACTCCTGTCAAAAAAAAAAAAAAAAGAAAAAAAGCTGAACCGAGAGAGGAACCAAAAAGAAAAACTAATTATGTAATTAAATAAAAAAATCAAAATTAATGGGAAGCACAGTTACTGGATGTCATGACTTCCCACGATAACATGACTTCCCACGATAACATCCACAAGACGCTGGAATAATGTATCGACATATGATTGATTGTAATTAGGCATTCTTTTGTTTATTTTATTTCTTTTTTTTTTTTTACAGAATTGTAAACTTGCATTATCAGAGATAAATTCACACGACATAAATTCAGGTCAGAGGGGTGCAATTATATGTCTTGACTATATGAATGCCTATGTATGTATCTTTATCCAAATGTGATATTGTTAATGCGATGTATTGTACATAGTATGCAATTTTAGTTTACTAACACACTGTAGTAAACTAAAAGACTGTAACATAAAAGTTTAGTTTATTAACAGACTGTAATATACCGGGTAAAGCTTATAGTTTAATGTTGTAACATAAATATTTAGTTTACTCGCAGAGACATTAGCAGATTAACGAGGAACAAACATAGATAAGCAGAGATTAACTGTATGCATGATACATGTTACCATGGCAATTTCAGGCCCCGGTCTCGGCGACGGAGCAGTCGCGGAGGTGCTGTCTCTGCTGTATGATAGGTCCAGTCTCCCTGGATGCCACGCTGGAACGCAGCGCGTACTGTTGTGGGGAGAACATCAAGATGAAGTGCGAGATTCAAAACGGCAGTGACCAGAATGTTTGGGTTATCTGCCGCCTCTATCAGGTATTACCATGGTAACAGTCAGTGACTGTGTGTGCCACATAATGGTTTTGATGTATGAGATCCGAAAGCACTGGAAAACATCTGTTCGTGTACAATTGTAGTGTGTCAAAGTTGCCCAATACATTCATAAAATAGGTGTCTGGTCCCATCAAAGTCATTGTAGTCTGGTGCTGCCAATAAGTCCAGCTCTGTCCTTGTACAGGTATTAGCATTGATAGTAAAGCATTTGTACACGATGTATCTATAATGGTAATTTCATAAAGTATAAATGTAAACCAATATCATTCTGCTGATTGACACAGCTTACATATGATATAGCAGTAATCAAGGAAGCTGACCAGTACTGTCTTGGGGTTTGTATTCCTTGCTTTCTTGAGAAGGGGTCGGGGACATTTTGCCTCATGGATGACAGTCAGATTCTGAGACAGTTTGAGGCCATTGAGAACCATGATTCCATGCCATATTGCGAAACGTTTGTATTTATTTCTATTCCAGCACGTAGAATATCACATCAGCAAAGGTGTCCTCGGCCTCACCAAGGACGTGTCACACAAAGTGTGGGAGTTTAAAGGACCCACGGTTGCCCCGCACAGTACACAGGGCTTCCACGAGTTACACAAACATCTACAAGTTCCTATCACCCCCCCAACACTGGCGGAGGTCTGCAAATTAATAGAGCTGTATTATGTTCTGAAGGTAAGCTCTTAGTCAGGAAACATATGTAAGTTGTAGGCTTGAAATATGGCTGTCAAAATACCGGTTGTACCTGTTACATGCACATATTAGTTGTGATTTAGATAACTTTGCAATTTTTTAATTACTGAAAATTATGAATTACTTTAAAAATGACCCGACAGTTGTACGTGTTGTGGGGCATAAAATATGAACTACTAGTACCATATTGTAGTCAGGTACTACAAACTTACTATTATGTACCGGGTATTTAATCGTGTTACCGGGTACATGGTATAAATGAATGGTGTCGTGACCTTGGTGTTTAACAATAAATATGCATTGTAATATCAGCGACCTTGAAATCACAGGATCAGACTACTGTGTCCATGTAGAAATAAGGTCTTTTGTTACAGTGGTCCCTACAATTTAAGACCCTTCCATTTTACAATTCCCTCCATTTTAAGACCAGCTCTCAGTCACACCATTCTTACATTTTCAATACAAATATCCCTCTATTTTAAGACCCCCTATTTAAGATCAAAAATTTTATGGCTGAAGGGGCGGTCTTAAAATGCAAGGAACACTGTATTTGATGCGAGCAGTATCGGAGTATGTTTCTTGTAAAATTGGAATGTGCAAATGTACCTACCTTAAGTTATATCTATAACCTTAAACTTTTCAGTCATCTTTGAGGGTGTCGAAATCCTTACTGGTGGGCATACATTTTGCCATTCTGTGGCTAATTATTTTTAGATCAGCCTCTTGAACAATGGATTAGATGTCGCAAGGATTTAAAGGCTGCAAACTAGCAGATCTCTTAAATTTATTGACATGATATATGTATATATACAGTATAGCAGTTCCGAGACATGGCTGTAATGAAAGTATTGGTATGTCTGCAGGTATCTCTAGGCATGGAGAAATCTGGAGAGGACCTGGAGATGGATTTTCCTCTGGATGTGGCCACAGTTCCTTTCCGGATCCCCAACAGCCCCGCTCCGGAACTGGCCTATGGTGAGAAAAAAACCTTTGCACCCAGCCACCCACCAGAGATTAAAATTTATATTCCTGATAACTCTTAAAACAGTATCCTTAGCTGTATCGGGATCAGCTCATTGTGGGACTTGGAAGTTGTCTTTGTACATGTTGTAGAGAAACGACGACACAAACTTATTAAACGTTAGTTATGCAACTACCTTACTGTTGCCCTGTTTAAGTGTGTGTACTGTTAATTGGAATCTAATAGATCTGTTTGCAATGAATATTGACAGTCAAAATGTAACTGCACTATGTCCGTTGGATTTGACCTTAAGGGGATTTCCTATATCATATTTAAAGGTTCATTCAGGTACCCAGTATTTCAGTTCCCCCTATGATAGCTATAACTGTGCAATACAATGAAGAAAGCAATTGACTTCAACTACCCCAGTATATGTAAACACTAGTAATGTACAGCTGTATATTGGTGATAAAATCATAGGAAAACAAATCGCACCAAAGAATTTGACCTCATTGGAATACTGTTTAGATTTATTTAACTTCTATTAATTATATCGGCTGAAGAAATATATATGTACATACAGATATGGCTACTCTCAAATATATACAGTGGTCCCTGTCTTGAACGACCCCTGGTACCAGCGACCACCTGTCATTTCCGACCACTGGTCTTTGGACAGAACGAATTCCGATTCAAAAGTACCTGTATTGAACGACCACCTGCCTTACGCGACCAACGACCGCATTTTTGTGGCAAACGATTGAATTTTGAACTGTCTAAACGACCACTTTTTCATCATAACGTCGGCGGTCAGTGATCGTCTCACTACCGCGAGAACGGCCGGCCGCCCAGCCAAGCATAACTTCAAACAGATTAATTAAAGCATCTGATTTTTTTGTGTGATACTAAGTCCATTATGGCTACAGAACAGCAGTAAAAAAAATTAAAATATACCTACATTTTGTCACAAAAGTTAATCAGTAAATACAACGACCTTCTAGGGACTAATCTTGTTAGAATCCACATCTATTTCGGCGATCACCGTACGGTCAACATGGCGACCAGTGTTAACAAATTGCCGGCTTCACAGACTAAATAAACCAGAGAGAAATCCTCCTGTAAGTGCTGGCTTTCAGAAATACCATTCCCTAACTCTCAACTATTTTCTCACAATGTCTTTGTGTGCATATTGTAATAAATAATGATTTCCAAGCTGAAAATGAGATCGTCAACACTGGTCAAGACCAAAGTTTCACAAGTGTGTATGTATGTAAATAAGGCACGGTCAT
>JAAUYG010227168.1_pt1 | contig 12398 bp, 10 predicted proteins | sample 7278091 | NCBI WGS metagenome assembly JAAUYG01 (sample SAMN14350201, study PRJNA611818) | marine sediment metagenome | isolation source: surface marine sediment (0.6m) | place: French Polynesia: Moorea | collected 2018-08
TATTATTATTATTATTATTATTATTATTATTATTATTATTATTATTATTATTATCATCATCATCATCATCATCATCATCATCATCATCATCATCATCATCATCATCATCATCATAGCATTATTTTTGGAAATGTTATTTTTGATCCCTATATATACAGCTAATTCCACAACTATCGTTCATCAAAGAAACATATTTTGGACAATGTTTTTTTCTGAAAGTGACTTGTAGTTCTCAAATATTGACTTTTTCATGACATTCCTATAACAGAGTTTGTGAATTTCAACCTATAGCCAAAAATAAGAACAGTGACCTATAGATGTTTCTACTTTTCACGCTTCCAACATATTTTATTTCCTTGTGATATACATGTAGAATTTGTGTTGTCTGGTCCAAATTAATTAGGTGCCATGTTAATTCTTGTCTAGAAACTCCTGAAAGTGTCCCATATTTCTGTGGGTATATTTTTTTAGACAATGGTGACCCCATTTTTACTACAACTTTCAAATCGCCATTAATCTTTACAAAAATCGTTATTTCGGAAACTTCTCATTTATATTGAAAAGTGTTTCGAACCCGCTTAACGGATATAGCCCACGTTTTGATTCTGTATCTAAAGTTTTAGCATTTTCAATAAAGCCTAATATATAGTTTAATAGTTTAAACTGCTAGTAGTTTATTAGTTTAAACGTTACGTAACCATATTCAGGAAAAACTGTGTTAATATTTTACAAAAATAAATTATTTGACTTTCAGGTGAAGTCAAAAATTGTTTTCCAAAACTAAAAAAAAAAATAATTGTTGTGAAGACAATTGTTTTCCTCGTATATATTGTCAGTAGGCCTACTAGCCCCGAGTTCCTGTTTTCCGGGGAGGCAAAAGAAAAGGGGCGTCCACACGGCTATATCAGTACCATCTATTCCTTTGTGATGTGCATACTATAAATGAACAATAATAAAGGTTGCACGTGTGTCGTATTATTGTCAGGATGTTAATGCTAATAATGTAAATTAATGGCAGACGCAGGCAGGGAATGTTTGAATATTTAAGCTGTGGACTACTTTTCAAAAACCTCTCGTGATTGTAGTAAGGTATACAGTGCAACTACCTAATGTTTATCAACACCTGAAACGCTTTTGTTTCCCAAACGCAAGTGTTCTCAACTCGTTTTGTTGCTTAATACTCGGTAAGAACACAAATCTTGTATATTTTTTTCATATTAGGAGAAGTATAAAATAGGGGGCAATCGATGAGTGCTAAGGTAAAACTAGATCTATCTGTGTGAACCTAACTAAGTGACTTAGACTGGTGGAACCTTGTGCCCGACATGTCACAGACACATCAGATACATAGCCTAGCTAATGTTCCAGGGAAAATCAACAAACACTCAGTGTAATCGATCATGTAAATGGCACTGGGTAGGTTTACAGTACTCGAGAAAACGGGTCTCCTATAGGCTATTGTCGTTTGCAGTGGTTTGTGGTGTGTAAAATGGAACACTTGCAATGGGCGATAATGGGAGTAATTAGTAGAATCATTCCTGTTCCATTCGCAGTGACCAATGTAGCGCTCCCGGGCCCGGGTCCCGGGCTAGCTGCGACAGTCGTAGCGTTAGTAGTCCAGGGGTCCGAGTACCCCTGGACTACTAACGCTACAACTTTCGCAGCTACTCCCGGGCTATCGCTGCTAGTATACAGTATGGGATTCAGATGGCTTGATATTGCTGATGGGCTCAGTCTGATGTTACAGCCTTCCAGGCATTAGACTAGCGCCGATGAAGGAGTCCCATATGGTATTGCACCAGAAGCGCTGCTAGCTGTCGCTCACTCTAGTAGGGTGCTTCCAGACTGTCCCAGTGTTCCATGTTTAAATGGCAGTATCTGGGGGCAGTATCTTCAATTACTCCCCTAGTTGGAATATCAGGCTTACCTGCCACTATTACCCTTTTCTGATGGACACATCGGATGAGTCGTGTCCATGGCTTCAACGAACTTGGCTTGCAGAAGCCAGGTCTTGTGGCTAGCAGGCATGGGGTCAAATATAACAGTATTTGTATTTGGAAGTATTTAAATACTTTCCAAAAGTATTTGTATTGGTATTTGCTTCCCACCACATGTGAAGTATTTGTATTTAAATACTATGGGGAAGTATTTGAGTACATCCAAATATTTCTTCAAATACTTTTTAAATTTCCTGTCAGCATATGTTCGAAGTGTCAACATGTTGACCAAGCATCATTTGTGTTAGTGCCTGCAGGTCCAGATAAGGCAAAGGTGCTTAACTTCTTATTAAGTGCGTTTCCCCCGGGGTGTTTCCAGTCTAGATAATATCGGTTATGTTTATCTGGCGGGAAAAGATAATCTCAGTAATGTTCATCTATGTTCTTTCAATGTTTCTTGCAATGCATATTGGTGTCTGTGCACATACATACACCATGTCTTTTTGTACACATGCATATGTTATTTCAATAGGCATTAACAATTTTTTCAATTTTTTTTCCACATCCGGCACTATGTTATTACCTTTATCATGTTTACGGGAATGCATGCTCACCTGTATGATTTAGAAAGCAACCTTTTTTATAGGTTATTTTGTGTTTTTTAACATGTTTTTTATATTTTTCTTACAGCCATGCAAAGCAGCAATATTTTGCCCCAGACACATACCATATACTTGCCGCCATCAGCTGTACATGGACAGCCAACTGGCCCAGGACAGCCTCAGTCGGGAGTGTCTGGCAGCAGCGGTGGAGAGCAACAGCAAGGCCAGACAATCATCATCCACTCTGCTCCCGGCGTGGGACCCACAGTGTACCCAAACTACAATGCTAGATATGGCCGGGTGCTGGGCTGGCTGCAGATTACCATGGGCATTTTGTCGACAGTAATCAATGTGATAATCTTGAGCCTGCCTCCAGGTGCTGTAGATTATGTGTACAAACAGCGCGACTTGCCAACTCACATTGGGAGTGGCATATGGTGTGGAATGTTTGTAAGTATATTCCCTTCTCGTTAAGCATTGTTAGCTCAGCAGGGTCATAAGAGTTTTTTTACCCATGGTGATTCTTGGCCTAGTCAGGTTTCTGTCATAGAAGTTAAAAGTTGTGATTGTGATTCAGCAGAGGTATTAGCAAACAAAAGTAAGCATCCCCACTTCTACCCATGTTAACATGTTTCTGGACATTGGTGAATTTTGTTTGAACAGAGTGATAATATTGTAAAGAAATGTTTGAAAAAAAGAAATATCACTTATGAGTTATGTTGACCTCAGCTGATGTGATATGCATGGGAACCTGAAAATCTTTTGTATTGCTTCATCAAAATCATATAAATCATGACTCTGAGTTCTAAAATGAGAATACCGGTATGTGGAAATATTATATATTAATGACATTATGTAAAATATAGTGGCACCCTACCAAAAGGCCTCCACAGAATTAAGACCACACCAGAACTAAGTTCACTTTGGCATTGAACAAGGGTACTTTAAATTTTGAGGTTTCACCAAGTTCACTGTGTCGGTAAATGTATCTGTCAAGATGTTGCTGTTATCTTTCAGTACATCGTTGCTGGAACGTTTACAGTAAGTGCAAGCAAACACAAAACCATGTGTTTGGTGATTGCCAGCTTAGTCCTGTCAATCCTGGCAGTGGTGTTCAGCTTTGTGGAGCTCTCCTTGTCCTTCATCGGCTTCCTCATTGACATTGGGAACTTCTACTACCCAGGGTACTCGTCTGATTACACACCACATGTAAGTTTGGACAGTCATTTTATAGATAGGCCCATTGCAAGAAGTGTAAAATGCCATCCATTACCATGATTACCAGCTGTCCATTACCAATGATAATAAGCTACAAGTAATTTTTGTGTCAAAAAATAATCATGCGAGGATAAGACCAAAGTACTTAGTAACTGGCTTCGGAATGAGACCTAAGGTTAACATGGTTAATGTTGCAATTTTTTGGCAGTTGGCACAAAGTAGATTTCATGCCAAAAATCACAACGTTGATATTCTCTTTCATAATGATATGCTCTTTAGCCAATCACATTTGTCCGTATTTGACTAAAAATTTGACCAATCACGAATGGTCACTGTTTGTGCTCTTTTTTTTGTGGGGTCTGTTCAGGACACTTTCCCACCAATGGTTTTAAAATACTCCCTGTTGCTGCATATATTGCACTACTATAAGTACAATGTAAGCAAATAGCAAGCAAGTCTAGTTGGTAAAACTTAAGATTATTTTTACTCAAAATTGTTGGCATTTTTAGCCGTTAATCATGTATCTGTTGCTGTTTAAAGTTAATGAAACAATGGCAAGAAATTTTTCTCATAAAACCTAAAGGCAGCTAATTGAGCAGATTGTGTTTTAAAAGTGCACCTCTATTTTCTCCAGGGCTTTGAAGCAGTGCCCTTGATCCTGTTGTTAGGCGCCCTCTGTGAGATCATTACCAGCATATGGTCATCGGTCCTGGTTTGCAAAGTGGCCTGTTGTGGACAGGTATATTTTTTTTTGTAAACAACTGATGCAGGCCAATATGGCTTTTTATATCTACATGTAGCACACTACTGATACTCCAGCATGTAGAGGGAGTGGTAAAATGGTGGGCAAAGTTGCTACACAACTCATGCATCAAACCTTTGGTAGTAATGTTGGTGTCAGTAATTTTGCGGTTGGCTATACAGTAGATGTTACGTGTTAGCCCAGCTATTTAGGCAAGTAATACCCGTTGTGCCATAGTACATGAGTGTTCCATAAGTTCTAGGGTGATGTATTTTACATACGCAGAAAGTACCTCACGTTCTCATGACGTATGTGATTTGCTACAATCATTCCAGCCCAACACGCAGGCTATATACAGCCAGCCACAGGTGGTATACTTGAATACCAACCCCCATGCGCACCCTCAGCTCCAGGCTCAGGGCGGCGAGCTCCCGCCGTATCAGCCTGTGCAGGCTCAGCCTCAGCTACAGCCCCTACCAGTGGTCGTACTCAACCCAAACCCCGTGTGTCCTACTAGGCTGCCAGCAGGGGACAAAGAAGGCCAGGAGACAGACAGCACAGGTTGGTGGTCACTGTTCACCGGCGTTCACACTGACCGTCCTTAACTAGCTAGAAAACTTGTCTCACCTGCACATGTGCAAGCGTTGCCTGTTTCTGGTGGATGCGTAAACCATGGTTCAGTCCAGAAGTGTTAAGAAGCTCGGCTTGCAAGAGATATATTTTCTGATAAAGTCCGTAACTTGAGCATAAACCATGTACTAGTATGTGCGTCAAGGTCATTAATTTCTACTATTAGTCTGTTATTCTAAAAGACCAAACAGTTGCTGCTGAATTCATATGATTTTCCTCGCAAAAAAGAGGATTGTGTTATAGTGGGCTGTTCAGACTCTCAGGAAGTTGAAGTTGCACAATGGGAGGTCAGAATATTTTGGGCATTGGTCATCTTGTATTAAATACAGTGGTCCCTCTCTTAAAGGACACTAATTCCTGGCAGCAAGTACTATGAATGTATGTAATGCTCCCTCTCACCAAAGGACACCTGTCTAATAAGGACAGACTTGTTTGGCAGAAGGGGTGTCCTTATTAGAGGCGGACCGCTGTACATGTATTAATAAAATTTTGATTTGACTGTTAAGGGTATTTGGAATTGACTTTGTTCATGTTGTACATGTATGTGTATGTGATAGAGTACTGATTAGGATATTCTTGTGTCATTGACTTGTAATTAATTTGTGTCATTATCGTTATACCAACAAACATATAGTAGTATGCGTATAGTTTTATGTCCATTGTGAACTTATTCATCATGTTCATAGTTCAGGTACTTTGTTTCCACATTAGCTGTGGGCGCATCATCAACGACACCTGGTTCTGACGAGGGACGAGGAAACGGAAAGCCATCAAAGGGCTCCAAGGTAGCAGAGGACAAACAGCAACTCATTGCCGAGGAGGACTGAGTATCTGTGCCAGTCATTTACAGTACTCACACCTTAGCCAACCTGCAGGAAGTGTCCACGTGGTAATTCCCCCATGTGAGACATCGTCATAGAACTCACCAGTGTGTAGTACACGAGTGACTATTGCTCGCCTATAACTCACAGCCGCCTTGCATTTTACTGAATGGGTGCACAAAGTGGGTAGCTGAAATGAGGACACAACAGCCAGCCATGCCAGCAGCCGCAGTTCCAAGTGCAGTATAGAGGTACTGACCTTGTATTTTGAATTACCTAAAGATATTTTCCTTTCCTTAATGGCAAGGGCCTAGGTTGGAATCCCACTAACACCTAATTGTTTGCCCCCTCCCTCCCTCCCCCCCCCCCAAAAAAAAATGAAATTTTGTGATTGTCTTTCATAGAGGTTGAACCTTACAAATACAGCGGAATCCTGCCTAGAGACCACCGCAGAATTAAGACCACTTATTGACTGACCAAAGGTACATACCAATACTGTATTGTTTCAGAATTAACCTTAAAACTAAGGCCACTTTTTGGACCTCGACCCGGGTGGTCTTAAAATTCGTAGATTCCACACCACTGTATATGTCCTCTGAGTTATTGTCATGCAATCTCGGCCAGTTTGAAAAAAAAACATGCACGTGACATTGTACAGAAGAATGAAGACTTCCTGCAGTGTGAGGCGGAATGAGTTATTCTACTCATGTATTGTAAATTATACAGAATTTTATCTTGTGATGCACCTGTTTTGTTTTGCTTTTCTTGGCATGCATATAAAGTGTCGCGCAGTCAAAGACGTACAGTACAGGGTAGCATGGCAGATCGAAGTAAGAAGATTGCTAGGTTTGGTGGCATCTACATGTGACAGCTGTTGCTTCAGATCACTTTTTCTGGCTTATAAGATATGTGCATGTAGATGCTTTAAAGTGGCTGCCAATGTCAAAACTTTGGAGATGCTTGAACGCTGGTGTATGTGGCGTAACCAAAGTTGAAGCAAAATGTGATGTGTTTGTTTGCTTTTCGCTGATGTTATCTTCAAACAGATGAACTGTAATGATATACAGTTATTACATGTACATACACACCTGATATATACTTGTATTCGATGACATCAAAAAGTTGTATATGGTCACAGGTGTGAATATTGTCACCTGCATATTTTTCGTGGTTTATGAAAATAATCTTTCTGCATAGCTCCAAACTAGGCATACCAAACATGTGATAAGACACTTGCCATTATAGCTGTAAATGTAAATTTAAAAAAAAAATCAACGAAGAACTGAATTTAAAATAATTCCCCCTTTGAGATCATCTTAAATGAGAAGTTGTGTAATTTATTCAGCCAAACAGACCGCACTGTTTTGCATCTATGTTAGTGATTTGCTATTGAGAATTGTCAGTAGAGAATCAATCATTGTACAGTATAATCCCTTTGTGAAATCATGGATTTATCATGCATCATGCGTTTATCAAGGTATTCTTATCGAGTGCATGGAGTGCTATATGTGATCAGATATATTTCTTCCATGTACATGTAAGCTATTATATGATTGATTTATCCACATAATGATGTTCTTCCATGTGAACATTTACACATGACATGCTAGGTGCTATGAACATGAGACGGCTGTATGTCAAGATTTTGGAAACCGTATTGTTGATAGATCATAACTGGTTCTTCCAGTTCCTTGTTCTTCCATGTAAGATGTCTCCGTGAAACCCATCCATGTAGTACATTACCTGTAACCCATATTCTGGAGCATATTGACACATTCACCCATCAGTGAAAAATTCCCCTTTTTGTTATGATAAAGTAGCCTCAGTAATAAAGCACATGTGCCTACATCTGAAGGTAAGCACATGCACTTATAAAGTGGGACCATGCTATGTACGTGTGCTTATGGTAAGCACATGTACATGGCATGATCCCACTTTATAAGCTTTATCAAGCACATGTATATGTACTTGAGATGAAGATAATAGCCTTTATATAGCTTTATTACGCCTATCAAGCCTGAAATTTGTCTGGAGGCTTCCTGTGCATGCAACTACTGTAAATTCCTTAATGTTTGCGAGGGATTTACTTGCCGATTACCTGCAAACATGATCCAGGTACCTAGATAATTCAGGACCTGAGCTAAACCGCAAATGTTAATCCCCGCGAACATGGTTTTGTTTTCAAAAATGCAAACATAAATCCCTGCAAACATTAATGAATTTACAGTATTATGGAAGGCATGCTGCCACTGAAAAACGGAAACATCTTCAAAATTCAAATAATGAAGTATTGTAGTGTAATGGAGTGATGAAGTGATTATCTGTATCGTTCATTCAACAGGTTTCAGTTACATGTAAACATGGTAAAGGCACAAAAACATGCTAAAAGTTAATTCAGTTTCATCTGACAGTTCCTGCACCTATAATTGAAGCTAAGCACACCTTCAATTATTGGGTCATTCACCTATATACTAGTATGCGGGAATAGGATACCCTGTCCCTGCCCTAACTTTTTAGTGCATGTCAATATTTGGAGTGGTCACTTCACGTTTTAACCTTTGTGGCATGTTGTTATGAGTAGTTGCATGTAAATACTGCCACATTTTAAAGATATAAGTTTTTTTGCAGTCTTAAGTTAAAAGTGAATCATACAATTATATGTGATAGTGGTATTTTCAGACTAAGCATACATAACTTCTGAGGGACAATAAGTGTAGGTACTTCGGTATATTTGTGTCTTACAATTCAAATTTTTGTTTGCTTAGTTAATATATGTAGATATATATAGTACAGGTACTTTTTTGTTTTCCTTCATGTGGATTGTAATGCTAAATTATAACATACATTGGCTCCTGCATCTTAACACACCCATTCAGGAAACCTTTTTGTGTTACATTGAAGGTGGTCCTAAAATTGAGGTATATTAATGAAAATTTAATAAAAACAGCGGGGTCTTAAATTGCAGGGACTATATTATGTGTCTTTTGAAGGTACCAGGTTAACAAACTGCTTTAACGTCTTTAGCGAGAGAGAGAGAGAGCACTTCTTATGGGATAGTTAAAACGAGTTCTTCTGCCATATGCTGCCAGTTGGTGGTAGTTCATGCATCGGTGTACTGCGCAGGCTTTTGCTTGGTGTCAGTTGTTAACAACAGACGTGTATTAAATGATCTCTTTTTCTCTTAACCCCATCATATATATGGTATTGCATGTTTTCCACGGAGTTTGTCGTAATGCTTTTGTGGGGTCCACTGCCAATTTCATTTATAGTGTATTCTTTTTTTGGTATTTTTAAAGTGCTTTTAAATATTTATTTCTGGGAGAATGTTTAATCAAAGAATGCAAGGCCGGAGTTCTCAGAAATACTTAAGCCTTTACGTTTTGATTAAGGTAGGTCGCCAGCCTGAGCACTCTGACTGGCTAAGATTGGCTCCAGTCCAAACATAGGCTTAAATATTTTCAGAGAAGTACAGCCCAGAGAATATCTGTTTGAATGAGTATTTTGAATGCTATAGGCTTTGTGTACTACAACAAACCACTCTTTGCATTTATATGTACATAATGCACATTTATAATGTATCTACATATATATATATATACATGTATATACATATGTATGTATCACTTATGCATGCAAACTGCCCTGTTAGCTGGGTCTAGTCAGATTTAAATGCAACAAATGTTAATGAGAGTGATTAATGGTATACAATGTATAATTAATAACTTGTAAAACAATTAACGTGGAAAGACGTGTTTTTTGTTGCAAAGTATAGTACTTGAGGCAAGTTTGAAGGGTTATCGCACAAGTTCTATGATATTATATTTTGCATGGGCAAACTGTTAATCCACAGTGATGAGTCCGTACAAAACACATGAAACATATTTGTCATTGAACAAGTGCAATAATGTTATTGGCTGAAAAAAAAAACAGTTCATGGTGCAATATAAAAGGTCATTGTGCAGTTAAAGGAAACATTGCATGATCCATGTAAAGAATAGGGAGATTTTGCTAGTACAGTAGAACCTGTCTTGAAAGACCACCCCATTGGCCACAAAAATGTGGTCTGTCAAGACGGGTGGTTTCTGGTGACAGGTTCAGTTATATTGAGATGTAGGTCCTTCTGCCAAAAATGTGTGGTCTGTCAAGGCAGCGGTCTCTCAAGACAGGTTTCACTGTATATGATAATAACTGCCATTGGTTTTGTAGTCTGGGGTAAAGTGTCCAATAAGCTATTATATACCATTATGGCTTATCAGTAAGATGTTCCCTATAATTCAGATCAAAAAAGGTGTATGGAAACTGGAAAGATGTTGTGTGGATAATATCAGCAACAGACAGTCTGGAACATGGTTGTTTCTGCATGAGCAGTTTCATATGTACTGGCTCAATACAAATCTAATGATTGATTTCAAAATAAAGATCTCACCAAGAATATCACTAATCTGTCTCGGGTTGTGTGCAATTCTTCATGGTTCTATAACAGAGATTTTGCGAAATCTTATACCACAATGTGGCTAAAAATATAAAATGAGTTTTGGTTGTACAGTAACCACTAAATCATCACTTAGTCAATAGAAATCTTCTGACACTTGAGTGTTTTTAGCTTGAAAAGACAATGGCTGTTAAGGTAATTAGTGAACTTAAGTTCATTTTTAGACTCGAGATATTTTTCTAGAAAATGGCCACAGAACCTTCTAAGCTACCATGCTATCTTAAGAGCCTTGGGGTATCTGTGGCCTAGTATTTCTGCCTTACTGTGCTCCAAATAATCTAGATGAAAAAAAATTCTTGAAGCTTTGCATGATTTGTGTCTCAATATATGGTCAACTGTTATACTTTTGCAAATCCTTGAGCAAAATGTTTAGCTCACGTGTCTATAAGTAAGCAGCCCATGGACTTATAGCTGTAGATGGATGTCGCGGACAACATTTTGATCTATTGCCATTTAAAGGAATAAACTTATTTTCGTACTCTGATGTAGGAAACCGCTACTGTTTCTGTACAATTATCACAAGCATTACAACATTCAGCTTTGTGTGTTCATGCAAGTACCAGTTCTGCATTTGCATGCTAATTGAACCACTTGCACCCAAACATTGAGTTGCAGCAAGAAATATATGCATCCTGTCATGCCCTGTAAAAATTGGCTGGACAGCCGAGGAGATGTATATATTCTATATACCCGCATAGGGAAATATATCTCCTCAGCAGCAGTTATAAGGAATTGCTAGGGATGAAAGTGATCTTGATGGTGTAAAGCATACACAAAATTAAAGTCATATGCAAGTAGACACCTTTGTTAAAACAAGAGGGCCATGCCATATGCCTTGGCACTCTGCTTGATGACAGCTGTCAGTCATAATGACCAAACATGTTCCATCATGTACAAGTTTTGAGAATTGCACCAAATAACCCTAGAATGATACAAACTACAAGGTTGAAAGTTCCCCATATATGTTCCACTAGTCATACTTTCAATTTCAAATAACTCTAGCTTTTTCACTCTATGACCAACCATTTTTCAATAGACACTACCTACATTTGTTTTGAGAAAAATGCGTTACATGACTCCAAAATGACCAGTAATGCAAGATCAGAACTAGCCCATATATGTGTTACTATTGTCTAAGTCCTAAATTTCTGTCCATTTTGCTCTACAACCATTTCCGAGTTACAGGCCATTTTGAGAAAAATGCTCCCAAAGAAAAGAATGACACTGAATACCAGAAGTATATTCAATACATGTGTTAGTAGCGTTTAGCTCAGCTAGTAGCGGCTAGCAGAAGTCATGGTATGGGCTAGCTCCAGCATGTGGGGTCCGTCCATCAAGTTGACTACCTCGGAAAGTTCTGGGCCAATATGGTTCAAATTCTACATGTGCATTGCAACTATTTAATTTACTCGACATAGGGCCCCATATGGGAGTGAAATTTTTAAAGCCCTACTCCTTCTATAGGTATTAAGTTTTTGCAACCAAATTTCTGTTACTGACTCCTGATGATGGTCCTCATAAAATGTTCGTTTGATATTTTGAGTTTCATGAAAGTTATTACAAATTTAACTTTTATATTGTACTCAATCAGAAAATAAAAAAAAATCACCATTTCCTCGAAAACAGCCCTTCATATAGTGAAACAGATGAAAAATTTGGCCTAAGGGATGTATGTGGAAGACGTATGGGTACTTTTGACCTGCCAAGATCATGGGGGTCATTCGGTGCACTTTTTCTCAAAATTGGGCCATAGCTCGAAAATGGTTCATTGTATGTATGTATGTATATTTATTCAGATCCAAATGCATATAAAAAACATTTACATTTTCATCAATATATTAGTCTCATACATGATTTTAACATTGGACCTAGGCCATCCGCCGTAAATCTAGGGATTGTAACTGGAAGATGGACTCCAGCCGGCGGCGACCTGGGAAAACATACTAGAATATTTAA
>JAAUYG010077767.1_pt1 | contig 12396 bp, 17 predicted proteins | sample 7278091 | NCBI WGS metagenome assembly JAAUYG01 (sample SAMN14350201, study PRJNA611818) | marine sediment metagenome | isolation source: surface marine sediment (0.6m) | place: French Polynesia: Moorea | collected 2018-08
GAAAGTATTCAACGTAAAACGTTAAGTTTAGCCTTGTTTGAAAGGTAATGATATCTCCTGCCGGTATAGAGCGAAATCGCCACCCCGGAATAGTTATGAGTGTGCTTTATGTACCTGTGAAGGTAGATAGGGAAATCCTATAGTAAGGTCAGACCAGACAGTTTCTAGGCCCCTGGATGTGCCGAAATGTCGGGGCTCTTCTGATTGGTCCCGAAATTGCAGGCCCAGGGAAACGACGTTAGCTGATTGGGCGAACTTGATTTAGGGCGCTTTGATTCCTTAGTAACCAGCAGATGGCAGGTGGATTTGGGACATATAGAACATAAACAAGAGGATTAGTCAGTTCCGTGCAGTTCGAGATACACAGTAGAATCTAGAGAGTCAGATTGAGCACACGTACGGTGACGCGGCTGCAACTTAGCGCAGAAGGCAAAGCTTTGCGGGTGGGCGCCTATAGCAACTAGAGGTTAGCGTGATGTGTGAGAGATAGGTATGAGGTGAAGCGACCGCCTTAGACCGCCAGGGTTGGATAGCCGCTCCTGCTGGAGGACCCACCCAGAGACCTAGCTGCGGAGGCTGTGACCAGAACTGTGAGGTGTGTAATGTGAGCATGTGACGGGTGATGGATTGATCATCCTGTGTTTAGCTGCCAATATCTGAATAAACGAGTCAACGCAAACGGAGATGACTGTAGTTCGAGTTGGGTTATGGTTTCAGGCAGCCTTGAAAGGGCCCACTAATACAGAGATGCATAGTCTCTGTTGAAGATAGCCGGGAAAAGAGTAGATAGACTGATAGACGTGACCGACGAGATGACCGAGAATCACTGTCCCGCAGCAGTCCGAGATTTCTGGATAACTACCAGTGAGGACCAGTGATTTGCAGACCCAAAACACCGCCGTAGAAGGCTCAGGAGTAAGGAAAACTGCGGGGTGCATGCCGGCAGGCTTGACTGAGGCAGTCCAGAAAGAACGGATCCGGAAGCGAAGAGAGTGGGGATGGAGGGGGAACGACGAGCCAACAACCCCCTTAGACAAACAGACGGATGCCCCACCCTTCTCCCAACGCACAAACGTGACGGCAACGTGAACAGAGTGGACACCACCGCGCAGAAGTAAAGACGAGTGCCACACGCACATGCCACACCACAAGTGCGTTTCTGGGGGCTCGTCCGAGATTTCTGGATAACTACCAGTGAGGACCAGTGATTTGCAGTGTGTTTTAAGACGAGCAGAACAGTGAAAGTAGGACAATTTCAGCCGACCTGACGGGGGGAACCACTGGTTGAAACCTGATGACGCAGGCGGGAAGCTGTGCCAAAGCCACTCAGGCCGATCCCGCTAAACGTTCGAGATTGCCGTGGTTGCCGACTGATGATGAGTCTGAAACAGAGCCCGAGGATATGTACTCACAACGGGATCAACTGGACCCAAATAAGGACTGACGGGAGACAGCTGTGGGTGGAGCAGTGTGTGGGACACGACAAGTGGTTCCCCCACGGGGGCCCTTGGTCCAAGAGCCTGATTGCTGCAACGAAGGAGCACTCGACCAATCCCGACAGCACCAGTACAGTGAATCAAGACGTTCAGACTCAGGCATCTAGCGGACAGCGCTGGTGCCAGTGCTACGATTACCAGTGCTGCATACGGAGGGACAGATGAGTGTTGTGATCCCGATAGTTATTATTATGCCACCAGGCACCCGTGGTGCACTCAGTCACAGATGAACAGACCAACGTTTGATATCGTGTGGGGGAGCCAAACATCTCGACCGATGACAGCCACAGGAATGAGGGCTGCGGCAATGGTGATGGCTATTCTGGGGACCAGCGTCACCCTGTGCCCTTAGACGCACCTGATGTTGCATTGTGAGGGAGAGAGATACGGAGAGAGATTATGCAGCGAGGAGGCTGAGATTGTCAAGGAGCCAGGTAGGGCTCACCTGACAGGTCGACTACATCAACCCCCGATGGATCAACAGGCCCCCTAAGTCAGAGTAAGGCAGTCTCGTACACCACTTCTAGCTGATCAGCTCACAGACACCAGGGAATTCGCCCACCCGTGACAACAGAGGACTGAGGCTGGGATGTAGAGAACCCAGAGGGGCACCCAAAATAGGCCGAAGACCTCTGGACTTAGGCATTCCGCACCATCCCCGATATTGCGGTCCAACACAACCTACATTGCCCCCGCCCCAGCCTGTAGACATGCCACCTTATGATGATTACTATGGAGTGACTGTGGGACCTTGACACACTGTTAGACCAGGCCCACCGATATAACACCGGTTAGCGAAATTGGTCGTGTTCAAGGGGGAGATTGGAGAAAGCCTTGATGATTTCGTTTACCAGGTAGAGGAGTTTGCTGCATTCCACACCTAAGACCCCGTGGAGACATGCAGACAGGCCCGGACACACCTGCGGGGTGTTGCGCTGGCCTACAATCGACGTACTCCCCTACCCCTGAGAGATTGGACAGAGTGGAAGGACTTGTTAACCAGCAGATTCCAACCCCGAGATTTGACTTCGGCATATAAGGCCCAATTCAGGACTCGACAAAGAAAGAAGAATGAAGACATGTACCCACCTACGTGGACGCATTGCAAAAGTTGGTGGAGATGGCGTGGCCTCTGCTGGACCTACTAGCCTGGGACGAAATGGTGGCTGACCAGTTCCTGAATCGTTTAGACAGTCATGAACTGTGGGTCCAAGTCACAGCTACGGGAGTTCGGTGAATAGAGGACTTGATGTGCATCATGAGGTCTTTGGAGGTCGTTGAAGGCCAGGAAGCCGGTCATGGACGGCAACGTCGGGACTCTACCCAGACCCAATTCTCAGAGGAGGAAGGGACCGACATGGAGGCAGCTCATATCTCCGAACAGATCCTGGCTAAATTAGGGCCTGGATTTCGGCAAAGCAGGGACCCAAAGTGACGCCCACCCACTCCAGGGCCACAATGGGCGAGGAGTGTAGAGAGGGAAGCGTCCCCGGCCATTCCCAAGGATATCTCCAAAAACAAAAGTGCTGAGAAGACCGTGGAGCGCAACAGATGACACTCTCCCTCTGCCGATAGGAGTAGGTCGAGGAACCAAGAGGGCCCAGTGCTATAAATGTAAGGGATATGGACACTTTATGCGGGACTGTCTGAGCAGTGATTTCTACGTGGTGGGATCAAAAGGCTTGCCATTAAGAAGCGTGAGACATCCCAAGAGAGGCAGAAGCCCCGTGATGGCCCCGCCGCAGAACAATCTTTAAACTAAGTCAGGGTCACACCGGGAGCCCTGGGCATGACCCCCCACTGAGGCATTCATCGCCTGAGTGGGGCTTGACAGACGTTGAAGGTGATTTAGTTAAGAAAGAAGAAAACCAGAAACAGACTATAGCCACAAAGGAAACCAAGCCTAATCGTTCCCAGGCCGCCTTCCAGACACCAAAAAGTGATGTCAGGATAATAGACAAGCAACAAGCAGAGCGACCTGGAGACGACTCCTCTTCCCACCTGAATAAACATTACCGTGGTTGGTTGATTCCCATAACCATTAACCAGCTATCTACCTTGGCACTTCTGGATACCGGTGCCACTTGTACTATAATAGGACGGCCACAATATGAGACCCTACAAGCTGTCCAGCCACTACAGGTAAAGCAGGATGAAGACTTACACCTTGAAGTTATCGGAGGCGACACAGCCCCTACCTTAGGCACTGCAACAGTCCAGATAGTAATAGTGAGAGGCTCCTACGAGCAGGAAGTTGTCATCAGCGCTAACCGAGAAAACCCTAACTGCATCTTGGGCTCTGATTTCTTCTGCCAGCACGATTGTGAGCTGCCCATGTGGAAGCAACAGTTCCAGGTTGGGGACCGACAAATTCGCTGTGTGCCAGAGCTGGAGCATGTTGTTAAGGCTGGTTTAAAGATAGCCCGACGTGTAGAGCTGCCTGCCAGGACCGAAGTGATTGTGCCGTACAAACCAACACACGCTTCTAGTGGGTTACAGAAGACTGCTGCCATCGCCCAACCTTGCTCCAACCAATGGCGATATGCAGAAGATGGGATAGTGATAGGATCCGCATTGAAGACACCAGATCAATCGGAGACCGTGATACCCGTCATGAACCTTACACTCTGTATCGGGGCCCCCGAATAGGAGAGGTGCATGTAATCACCAAATGTGACAGAGTTGAAGGCCTGCTACCTGCGACACCCCAAGATGTCGATGATAGTGATGAATCTGACGACAAAGGTTGGCTGAGGGATGGACATGTTAAGTACTGCCCGTTCAGACCCACACGGGTCGACGTGCGTCTGGACTCCGCGGACTGCCAGAATATCTGCAGCCCCTGATGGAAGGGGCTGTAGATGACCCTTGACTTGCTGCTTGACCCTGCTACGACGGGGGGAGTTAGCAGCAGCTATCTACGAGTTTCGGGATGTCTTTAACAGTGGCCCGACAGGTATGGGCAGGACTGGATTGGTCAAACACACCATCAACACTGGGGACCAGAGGCCTGTCCGCTTGCCACCCCGATGATAATCCATAGCCAAACAGGAGATCGAGCAGGAAGAAGTACAGAAAAATCCTGGGTCGTGGAGTGATTGAGCCGTGTCAGAGTAGCTGGGCAACGCTTACCCGTTGCTGCGGATTAATGACACCTTGGATGCGCTGCACGGCTCCACATACTTCAGTACCTTGGACCTGTATTCGGGATACTGGCAGGTTGAAATGGATCAACAAGACATTGACAATACGGCATTTGTGGCAAGGACTGTTCAGATGTACAGTCATGCCTTTCATGGCTCTGCAATGCCCCTGCAACATTTGAAAGATTAATGGAGCTTGTCTTGAAGGATCTCAATTGGAAAGTCTGCCTGATCTACCTAGACGACATCATCGTCTATGGTGCAGGGTTCTATCCCGTGCTGGACCGACAGAAGATGGTATGGAGCCACATTTGGGAGGCGAACCTTAAACTGAAGCCGACAAAGTGCTGTGTAATGAGGGCTCAAGTCCCGTTCCTCGGGCACATAGTGAGTCGTCAGGGTGTAGGAGTGGACCCCACAAAACGGAAGCTGTGAAAAAGTGACCGGCACCAGTTAACGTCAAGGACGTGCGAGCCTTCCTGGGTTTGGCCTCCTACTACTGACCAACCTGATGCGACAAGGAGTGGACTTAGTATGGGAAGATGTGTGCAAAGAAGCCTTTCGGACCCTCAAGGCAGCTCTGGTGTCCGCACCCGTGTTAGCCTATCCCACCAGAGAAGGACATTTCACTCTCAGCACTGACGCCAGCGATGTCGGGATAGGAGCTGTGTTGGAACAGGACCAGGATGAAGGAGGACAAGTTATTAAACGAGTAATACCATACGCTTCCAAGACTCTCAGCGACACTGAACGCTGTTACTGTACCACTAATATGGAGCTGTTGGCAGTAGTGTTGGCGATCGAGCTGTTCTGATAGTATCTGACCGGACGACACTTCACAGTGGTAACTGATCATGCTAGGCTGACGTGGATACGCAACTTCAGAGAACCAGAAGGGGTGGTCGCACGGTGGATAGCGTGTTTGCAACCATTAAATTTTGCCATTTTCCATTGCCCCGGCAAACACCACAGCCATGCAGATGGGCTATCGTGGTGAACATCCAGGTAAGAGGGAAACGTGCCCCCAGTGTAAGCCACTTAGAACGGCAGCTGTGTCAAAGACTTAGGCGGTCCGATGTTACACCCCGCGTTCCCGTATCAATGTCACTTTGATGGGTACGTAGAGATGTCAGAGGAGGATGCTGCTCTCTTCTGGGAAGTGGATCCCAACCCAGCATCCAGCCCGCAAGGTAGAAATCGGCGCTTGGTACCGTCTCTTGAGATCGCCTGACAGACGAGGAGATTGTCCCTGAAGAGGCCACATCAATCGGTCCAGTGCCAACCGCGGATGCAAGCATCACTCTCGTGGATGGAAGCCAGGACACTAAGCCTGTAGAGCCAGTGCGTACAGTCCGAGATCTGGATCAAGCGGGAGCCACCGCTGATAACAGCCCTTGTGCAATATTGGCTACTCTTGGCACGTTCTGATGAAATGAGCCAGCCCGGAGCAGAGACTTCGTTAAAGGATGAAACTCCAGCTAAACCAACGGGGACAATAATACCAGGGCCAACCCCGCCCAAAAGTATTAGAATGTGAGGCAAGGGACGGAGAAGAGCTGATCTTAAGACCCCCGATGGGCCCGCGCTGGAGTTTGAAGAAAATCTACGTTGCCTTTCGCTGAAGCCACATGGAGACCGACATATAGAGTGAGAGCCGTCACCTCCGCTGATGATATTGACCCCCGGGTGCAGGAGGTTCTCGATTTGCCAGTCCTTGACCTAGCAGTTGCACAAGATGAGGATCCCAACCTTGAATTTATGAAAATAGCTTCTGTGGGATCACGATGTTCGACCCCCATGGGATACAATCCGAGAGGAAACTGCACAAGTTAAGGTACTATGGACTCAATTTCACTGGCTAAAAGTCCAGGAAAATGTCCTATATCGCCGGAGAAAAGAAACTGCAGCCAACCCCCAATGGCAAGTGGTGGCCCCCAAGCTCTCAGATCCCAGATTTTCAAGGCCTGCCATCATCACACCATGGCTGCTCATAGGACTGCTCATAGGACTACACAGGACTGACCGTGGGAACGAGTACATCATTGTGATGCAGGACCACCTTACCAAATGGATAGAGGGCGCTGCAGTGGCCACCAAGGAAGCCATGATAGTGTCCGATGTCATCGTCCATGAATGGGTCTATAAGCACGGCACCCCACTCAACCTACACAGCGACAGGGGAAGAGTTCACCGCAGCGATGCACCGATGCCTGTGTGACCTTTTAAGAATCCATAAGACATACTCAACGGCATACAATCCCCAGTCCAATGGTGATGTGGAGAGATGTAATCACACGTTACTATCCATGCTACGAACTGTGGTGTCGGAGCAGCAGAATGATTGGGATGACCATCTGCCTGCAGCTCTTTGTGCCTACAGATCGACCCCACACGTCAGTACATGAGTCACCCCCCATAAGATGGTCTACGGAGTGGAGATGACCCTTCTCCTAGATCTGATGCTGGGAGACACTGGGCCCTAACAGCCTGCACATGAATGTCCTTAAGAGTATGTGGAATGGATAAAGGATACTTTACGCTGCGCCCACAGCAGAGCCTGCAAAATACTCAAGACTTCTGCCAAACGCCAGCGTCGTGGATATGTGGAGCTGAATCTCGAGTTGTTCAATTCCATTGCGGTGAATGGGTCTGGAGAGCATACTCCCACCAGGGAGGTAAATTGCGCTACACTAACAGAGGCTCCTGGTTAGTCCTAGCCAAAATGGGACCAGTGGCGTACCAGATACAGCGCCACCCCCAAGCGGACCCAGAGATCGTGCATGTGGACAAGTTGATGCCACACTACCCCGATTTTGGACAGAGGCTGTATAGCTGGATAAAGACAGATCATCCAACTCAGTATCGAGATCAAGAAGCACAGACTCTCAAGACAGTCCTCCAGGACCAGCCAGTCGCTATGGTAGACATTCCACCGCAGGTATCCGATCCAACCCTTGTTCCAGAACCCGCAGAGCCACATCCCGATGCACCCAGCCCGGCATAGGAAACAGTTGAAACAAATGAGGCCAACACCGCTGAACCCGCAAAACTGAAGTTCAACCCGCGGTCCTGGAAACCCTGTCAGATTCGACCCCTTGCCCCGACCAAGAGTCACCCGCTGGATTGCGCAACGACCCAGAGACAGAGATAGCCCCAATGTTGCGTCCCGAAGACATGCCAGACCAGCTGCATCTTGTCCCGACAGACTCAGACGGTCCCGATGTCGGCTCAGAGGACAAGACCACAGAATTGTGTAGTGACCCTGGCCTAGGGTTGCCTGAAACACAAATGGGAAGCCAGTCATCTGTTCCTTCGCCCCACAGAGAGACCCGACCACGCAAGCAGCCAGACCGATATACGCCAGTCCACAGACTACAAGTGCTACCAGTCAACCAAGCACTGACTGGATCATCCGTGTGGCTGTTCCCAACAGTCAGCGTAGTTGTCATGCTCAGTGGGAGCTCTCCTAACCCAAAATGAAGATTTCGCTGACACCCCAATTGGAGACAGCGACTTGCTATCTCGATGTTATTCAGTAACCCTCCCCCCCTCGCCAACACCGGGAATGATAGAGCTTGCTGGGATCCCGTGACAACTATGTGGCATGGCCTAAGGGGCCCACACTGTAGAGTGTGGAGGGTAGAGCTTGGATGTTAGCAGTAATTGGGGAAGGACATTTGCCCCCCTCTGATTCCTTGAAGGTATCGAAGATTTACCATGGTGAAAAGTTGGGGACGGGGACTTTGCCAAACAGGGAGGGATCTGGGGGTGTCTTGTCGCCAAAGTGGGCACTTCCAGGATTTCTATTGACCAACTATGTAGGAAGAGGTAGTTAGTCCTGGGACACCCCGGCCACGTGTCTCAGTATTACATGTAGGCTGCATGCTATGCCGATTATTCATTGAAGTTCAACATTTATTGGACCCTTCCAGTTTTCTGGTTACTTCAAGTTCCTGTTTGTGCGGTTGGAGGCTGGAGTTGGACCTGCTCACAATGTTTGTAGACCTTTTAAGAGAATGGATGCATGTGCATGGGGAGTGATGGAGAGTCCGAAAAGTGCGAGTTATGTATGACGAAGCTGATCAGTGGTCGGGTGATGCTGCAGGAAGGGGTACCTGATCTAATTGGCCAGATTCTAATTGACACTAGGAGTTTTCCTGTCAAGAATACCTGCAGTAGCTGACTCTCTCTTCCCAATGCAGTGTTGGTAACCCGACGATAAGCACCGAGGCCCCAACAGGCAGGTGACAGCCATGAACCTATACCATGTGACAGTAGGCCTATTTCTCCCTCCCAGTGCATGCAGATGTTAGGTTCGGTGCAAGTTTATGGAACTTAGGACACGTAATGCCCGAGAGGTGGCCACCCCGACAGTTGGTGAAATTAGAGAATTTGACCCCCCATGCGGCCCAGTGGGATCTGTCCCCACTGCAACATCACATGCTTTAGGAGGCTGGTGTGTGTTGTGTAGGAGTGTGTAGACTTTACTAGTAGCAGCCACCACCAGAAGAATGAGAGTCACGAATGGGGCATTAGTTGAGTTTCCAAGGTGAACAAGGTGGCCTTTCTGGATTCCTGGACTGATGCTTGTGAAAGACAAGGCAGAGATTCGCCAGCACACCACCCCGCTGAGCCAGTTCCCATCCCGACGACATGGTGTGAGCATGTTTAGGGACCGGGCTGCCTCGTTTGCTGAAAGAGTATTAGCTGAAATATTACTCCCCCCCCCACACACACACATACACCTTAACCTGCATCTCATGTCCCTGAGCTGTGAATATCGGGAGTTAATACTCAGGAGAAGTGTCAAGACTCAACTCCCGAAGGGAGTTCTTGCCGAGGAAAAATGGAGATAAACAACAGGATTGCCTGTTTATTAACCAAACTTGTTTGCTGAATGCTGGAATAGACTGAGTTAAAGTCTATACCATCTTTATCGGGAGACTGCGGAATGATTGGGAATCGTGTGTCTGATCTACAGATGTCTGCAAGCTGTTTCTTCAACGTTAGTTAAAGATGCAACTTTACGCTGTGTTCCAAGGAAAACTTATGTACAGGAGACATATGTGGGCCAGTTGGCCAGTTAAGGCAAGAATCTTCTTACTTTATATAAGTTATTAGGCAGGAATTAACCTGGAGAGTTCCTGAGATTGTGGGGAGAATCAACGCCATTACAATGCAGCGAGATTTTGGAACGCGCCTCGGATAAACCGTCTCCAGACGCCTGCAAAACATTGTTCAAAAGCATGACCTCCCTTTGACGCAGCTCTTTCAGCCAGCGGCACAACCCAGGGAAGCCTTGTAGCTAAAAATAGCCTGCATGACGCTACCTGGCATCGGAGGCAAACCTAACTAACTGGCAGGCACGTTGCGGTTTGGCCCAGCTTGGCAGACCTGAGCTATAGGGAAATATGCTAATGAGGTGGAAAACTTTTTGCAGCAGGTGCCACAAATCCGAAGTTTATAACGAGAGAGAGAGAGAGAGAGAGGGAGAGAGAGAGAGAGAGAGAGAGAGAGAGAGAGAGAGAGAGAGAGAGAGCTGGGATATACCTACTGTACAAAACATAGGCGATTTATGTCAGTCAACTTACCAGAATAGCAGGGTCACTCTATTATACTGTATACGCCCAGGGAGCCATTATCCGGCACATACATTATAAGACATAGAACACGGGGAGGGACCTTCAGCGTTGAGTTGGTTCTCAACATAGATTTACAATATAGACTGAAACACCCGACGTCGCCATACTGGAAATCACGACCCAAAATGGCTGCCTGTCAGTCTTTCAGAGCAATAAATCACACTAACCCACATATCCTGTCGTGTTATTCTTATTATAAAGTGGTAAAAACCATCGGATACTTATTAAATTTCTCAATATAAGTGTATGTAGATTATCATAATTGTAGCCAGTGGAATGCTGAAATGTCTTGCACAGGCGTAACTATACGTGCTATTTCCTCATTAATCGGAAACTGTTGCAACAGCATAAATGTGCAGGTGATTCTGTTAACATAAGTGAGTGGTTACCCACTTTTGTAAAGGTTTACTATCTGTATGTTAACTACATGGCTTATCTAGGAGCAGGCTAGTAGTAGTGCAGTGTTATTTGTGAGTAAAAACATACCTCAAATGTAACAGAATAGGGGAGTAGACATAAAATCTCACGTTGTCTCCTACATCTAAAGTACACTTCTTCGCATCATAGAGCTATAAACAGATAGAGATTCCAATCGGCTGTCAAAGAATATCGCAATCTGTGATTTGCTTGTGCAGTACATAGGCAAGTAACCGGCTAGAGACATGATTGGGGGTTTTACTTTTATTTTACTGAAATAGGTAATATTTTCTAAGAAGCAGTACTGTCCAATGATAGTTTCATTTAGGCTTTGAACGCATTTGGACTGGGCGTTGCAGGTGTTGGAGTGATCACCCCAAACAAGGGGCACCTTGGTAGCTTATCGTTATGTTACTAACTTCTAAGTCAACGTAAGCCCATTTTAGAGATTTGGTATCGTTGGGTAAGAAGAAGACTGTATGACTTGTGTGTATTTGTTTCGCTCGCTGGGGTTTTTTTTTTTTTTTTTTTTGCTTTCTTTCTTTCTTTCTTTTTGAAGTTAAAACTCATCTTTGAAGAGGTCACGTTCAACAATACGCGTAAAGATTTTTTACTATTGGTCAATCATTCTACTCAGAACCAATTCATCGTGGAAAATCATCTCGAATTTTCCGCAGGCTCTGTCCATTGGCACGATGTAGTAGGTAGTTTGTTTTGCCATTTTGCAATTGTTTTGCCATTTTTCTATTGATCCTTGCCTTAAAAAGAGTAGTAGTAGTAGCAGCATTATTATTATTAGTAGTAGTAGTAGTAGTAGTAGTAGTAGCAGTAGTAGTAGTAGTAGTAGTAGTAGTAGTAGTAGTAGTAGTAGTAGTAGCTACTTCTAGCGGAAGCTGAAGCGTGAAATATCTCGAAAACGACTAGCCATAGAGCGAAATGAATGAAAAATTGGGACTCAAGTGTCTTGAGTAATACATGTACATATGTAGGCCACACATATATTATTCGAGATCGGTTTAGGATAATTTGGTGCATATCTCTGAAGCTCGACCTGCAACTCACAACGAAACTTATTACATTGTACAATTGTTTTGTTGTTCATGGCTAATGGCTAATGTGCGCCTCTTGTTTTGTTTCCCAAATGCTTGATTGTAGCTGGGTTACATTTAGTACACACATGTAGTATATAATATACAGTTTTGCAAAACTTATAATATTTTCATTCTGGTTAAATTTAACGGTGCCGGGGGGAGTTTCATATGCATGCACATATGAACTGTGAGTTCCTATCATTGGCTAGTGTAACATACATGTACATTAGGCGTTTTATGGTCGCTTGTTTTGAAGTACAAGCTCCAAGTGTTCATGTACCTGATATAAAAGTTAACATTTTTTTTCAACATACATATACCTGTATCGCCACGATCACCTTGTTTAAAGGGTACTGCACCCTTGGTGAGTCACTTGAAAACTTTAAATTTCTCCTATATTTTATAACTGACACCAAATATTAAATGTTTAAATGCAGTTTATGTCGTTCATGTCACGACATGGGTCCCCAACAAAAGTGATTAGAAGTACATGTAGATATAGGTCCATGTTTGATTCATATAGGCCCATATAGGTCCATCAGTTGCCATTTACAGGGTACGTGGTTCATACATTAATAAATGAGGAACAGACACCGAATGCAATAAA
>JAAUYG010110138.1_pt1 | contig 12396 bp, 6 predicted proteins | sample 7278091 | NCBI WGS metagenome assembly JAAUYG01 (sample SAMN14350201, study PRJNA611818) | marine sediment metagenome | isolation source: surface marine sediment (0.6m) | place: French Polynesia: Moorea | collected 2018-08
AGAACCTCAAATTTTAACGTCTTTTGTTTGACGCGGCCGGGGATCGAACCACCAACCTCCCGCATGCCAGGCGAACGCTCAACCACTACACTACCCGGCCGCGGTCACCTATGAGGGAATTATCTTGGGGCGTGCTCAGGAGTTGCATACTCCCATACCAACGTCCAACAATATTCTGGGTCGAAGCTAAATGGGCCATTCAGGGAAATGTACACTGTCACTGTGTCCTTTCCTGTTGATCCATCTACAGCGCTAATAAAAGAGTGCGAACGCATCAACTAGTATGTACACTAATGACAGAGGAGTCAGGGCATTTATTACTTTCAAAATTCATGTTTGATCAGCCACACATTTCAAGACACCTATACCACCTTGTTTTTTCACCTAACCCTAATATCGCTCACTTTACCCTCTAATGGAAAACTGAATAACCTGAATGAATGGCGACTAATTAGCTCAATGTAAATAGGGAATATTACATGTATAAATATTTTGATCTTATACCAGTAATGCCTAACCTATCCTAAAGTTACATTTCATTTTCGTTTTCCCGGTCCTGTCCCTAAGCCTCTCATTCCCGCAGTCACTATCCGTCTCTCTCTACGCTAAGTTTCACATCTCAAGGCTGCAATTACCTTGATTAGACAACGACTGATGTAAATATACCCTTTGCTAACAATCGAGACACAAAGATGCCCCATGTACATGTATATGAGTTACTAGCTTTCCCATGTCGGAAATATCAGAGACCCCTTTGCTCTATACATGATATAGGCAGCCCGGGTTACTGGGTAGTTTAAGGCCAGGGCATTTTAACTAACTACTGTATTATTGCATCAAATGACCCAAGCCCAATGTACGTGAACACTATAAGATTAATGTTCCCTAAATATAGACTAGTGTCCCAGGTTCCAAATTTAATCTGAGTTGCTCTTAGACCATATAATTTTAAGTTACAAGCAATTTTGAGACAAGCTAAGGACACCAAATTACCCAAAATGTCATACTGGACACTACAAGGTCAAATGTACCCCATTATATTATGACATAATGTGTTACTAGTGTTCACGAGTTGCACATGTCTGTCCGTTTCAGTCTATGACCAGTTGCTTCCAAGTTACAGACTAGTTTTCAACAATGATGATAAATGAGTCTGTTTGATATTGTTTATAATATCCGTTAAATGAAACTAGTTAGTAGGAAGATAAAGTTTATGTGACGTCATAACATAAATTATCATAAATTATCATTGGTAGTAATCGTACCTGGTTGTATCAGGGAAATCAATAGTTATTTACTGAATAAGATATACTGCTTTTCACAGAATGTAGCAGGGAACTGATCAAATGGTAGTACCATAACAGTGTGGCGGAATCTGGTAACTGCTATTCGGAGGTAGTCATAGACGTTGTCTACCTGGTCTGGATACGTGTATATGGTATACACACCTACATGTGCATATACATGTAGGAATTATCGCATTTCAAACACTACTTCTTTCACAGTTCTTCTGCCACTGCAATAAAATGTATGTGGTATTTTGCCTTTGAGTATCATTACAAACTTAATGTTAACGTTGTTAATGTTTTTTTCTGCCTCATGACATTTATGTGACTGTTTTTGTCAATTAACCTCTTAAAGCTATTACTCGGATTCTTCCAGTAAAATTTTGGCAAAAGTTGTTTTCTAAGATGCTATAAATCTTTGTCTTCACCCACAAACAAATAATGATGCTCATCTCCTAAATCACCATTACCACAAAGCTTACAGACCCATCTGTTTCTTTCCAGCCTCAAGTATCTCCCAGTTTCAATTGGTAGTCTGTGATTACGTGTCCTATATTTGCATAAATTTTTAGCAGAAACCTTTAGCAAGTCTGTTAAACATGACTCAAATTTACGTTCCATAAATTTTCTGTTAAACGTGACTCAAGTTTACGTTCCATAAATTTTAAGTTCCTTAAATTCTCTATATACATCACACTTGCTAGAGCGTCTCGCTTCCTCAGACCACTGCTATATAAATTGGTCAACTAACGTCATGCAGACTGCTCTCTTTAGCCATTCCACCATGCGATTTAAGGATAAGCTTTGATAAATGTGCCAAATGTTAGTCCATACTCATCTAGGGTTGACTCTATGAATGCCAGCCATGGTGAAACATACTTATTTTGTATAAATAAATTGTAGAGAGTATGGTACATTCTAGTAGACAACTTAGTTTCCTTACACGTAATCACCCTATACCAGAAAACAACCATTCGCACCTTGATTGTTATGCTAATGGGGTATCTCCCCAGTTCACCTTAAACCATTACAGCCAGTGTTGATGACTTCAAACGTAAAAGATATTTACAAAATTTGAAGTGCAAACGTTCAAGCATTGTATAGTTCTTCTAACCCCAACTGTCACACCCATATGCTAACATCGGGGAAATCGTATGGTCAAATACGTCTAACGCTACGTCAACGGCAGTTTACACCAAAATAACAAGCCCATGTGTGAGAATCAGTTGCATATAAGTAAAATGAACAGACTTGGAACTAACAAGACAGAGATGGATGTGTTGTCCTAGTGAGGAGGGATACTTTTAGCATTTATCTCATGCGACAAGAATGGCAATACACATTGTACTTCTCCATGATGTCTTCCCAAGCACAGAAAACAGGTGAAACGGGTCGCATGTGAAGGTTGCAGATAGCAAACGGCAGTTAATGAGAATACTGCTTTAAACTTGACACTCACATACAGATCAGACGTCGATGTGTGTCATGGGGCAGAAAGCTGGCTGTGATTTGAATAGGCAATCATATCAGATATAGCAAGAAAGGTACCTCTTTGTAAACGAGCTGAGGCAGAACGTTTGACAATGCCATAAATTATTCCAAATCAGCAGAATTTGCAAGGTGTCTGACCAATTTGTATTGTATGGTAAAATCAGTCTAGATTTGAAAGATTGACATTTAATAACTGGATACGAAATGACTTGGGAGCCTTTAGATCCCCTAACTGATAAAACTGCTTGCTTTAATACCCTAAAGAAATAATGTTTCGTGTATGCATTGCTGTTGTCCTGCTCTTTCAAACTATGGGTGAGACTAGAAAAAGACACGTGGAAGAAACTAAAGGGACATATATATTGTCCAGGTATTTGTGGGATAAGCTTCAATTTGGAACATTATGGAAAGCTTACATTCCTGCTATGACATATGACTTACTGCATTCCAGCATCCGATCATCAAACTCCAAGGCACAGGATGCCTTACTCACAGTGACCGGTAACTTTCCATCCATTCTGTCAGACAGGCATCCATGTCGACGTGGCATATTTGTCGTTTATGGACGGCAGTTTGACAAACTACTTAATGTTCAGCACAGAAAGGATTCAGTGTATTTCCTGACAGCTGATTATCGAATCTGTGGAGTGTACAATTTCACATATGACCCAAGCTATTACATTGACGAGCCTAGCCCAGGATTAAGTGATAGGCATTTACCATGTCCAGACGATAAGCCTCTACGCATTTCCTGGAATTTACAGGCAGGTGAAGGTTTTAGAATCAACTTTACCCTGTCAGAGTTCACTGCACCTCGTTTGCTTCGTTGTGCAGACGCAAGAGTTGTGATCCATAGAGAGGCAATGCTTCCTGTCCACCCTGTCGAAATCTGTCCGAAATCTGGAAAGGTGAATGTTGTTTCAAAACATTTAATGGTTACATTTGTCTTGCACTATTATCAGAACCCATTGTTTATAGACAAACGAGATCAGAAGTATACCAAACTGACATTTAATTATCAAATACTGGATGTAACAAATGTTTCAGTGTTTCATACAGCAAATCCACCAAGGCGACAGCTGATCAAATTGGGAAGGGAACGCACATTGCAGCTTGAACCCTTCAATGGCACATTTCTAAATGGGAGTAATCCAGGATTCGTATACATGTTAAAACTTCCATATGCTTCGGTGTATGCTTTTGCAATAATTATTCATGGTTTACTCACTCCAGTAATATATCGAAACAATTTCACCTGCAACATTCCTGAAGCTGAAGCAATATTTTATGATGGCCCAGTACAAACACGTTCGCAACCAGCACTCCCAATCTTGAGATACTGGAGCTGTTCACAAAAAGGAATTAACAATATGACTAATCATGACGATGAGGAGGTGCGAGGGTCTATTGGTGAGCTCAACATTGTATTTTTTGTGCCTAACATGGAAGAAAACGGCTCTATCCACCTCGAAATTACATGGCAAGCCAAGCGGATGTTGCCAAGTGCTCTTCGAATTCGAGACGTAGACTTAAAGTTCTTAGAGAGCACAATGATTGAATTCCATCCCGCCACCACCACCTTGTTTGATGTTGTGCATGTTCAAGCACCAGAAAGCAAATTTATACAACTTAGTTTTATGGATATATACTACGCTGAGTCAAGTGAGGCTCATGCAAATGTTAATTTTGATTATTGCCGAGATGGCTTTCGAATAACTGGCCATCATACAATGGGAACAATATGCTCCAATTCTACGGCAGAGAACTTACTGAACCATTACAAGACCGAGGGCTTTGTAGTTGGCCAAAAGGTTACACTAATGAGAAAACAGTATGCCTGGCTATTACCTATGTCTGAAGTGATCATTGTAAGATCCCATAGCTGTGCTGGTTATGTAAATGTATTCCCCACCAGGAAGAGAATGTTTAAGTTTTATAGGTTGCAACAGGCTATTGTGGCTTTTGATGAAAGTGAAAATGATACTTTCGCCTTTGCTTCTGATGTAAGAATTATTTTTTTTCAAATGTTTATCTCAAGCATGCTGTAAAATGCAGATAGTCCCTTTCAGTAACTTTGAAACTTACAAATCTAACTTGCGTAACATGTATTTTAAATACACAATTATTCGTGAAGACCTGACATCACCATCACGCTTCGTTATAGATTTCGAATCCATCGGAAACATGATAGAGTTCCAAAATATCTCTTCTGTATATGGACTGCGGATATACTCTTTGAGTAAACACTGTAGCCTTGCTAAACATACGCCACTGTACACAGGGATATGGGACACAGAAGCCTATAGCGCTCAGATAGGTTTGCATTCCAGCATTTTGACACATGCTGGAGGCTTTTCAGTAACCGTGGGGCAAGGAAGGAAGTTGCCAGTCTGCACTGATGAAAGCGGGACGAATTTGACAGCTATGCTCTTTGATGTAAACTTATTTGGACCTTGCGCGAATGCAGACTTGAACGTGCAGGAAATACGTTTTCTTGTAATCCACAGTATTTTCAAAAGCAGAAGCTGTTGTCGCTTTGATGGATATATCGCCATGCATTCCACGGGTGGTTCTGTTATTCTCTGGTTATTTTTGGAAAAAGACCAGAGTGCCAAAATTCGTCTATACAACCATTGGCGCCTTTCTTACAGAGATACTAATGTTAAATTCTGGGTGCTGTGCACACACCTTTGCTGGGATATTATAATTGAACTGCATCTGGATCGCAGTCCCTTGAGAACATTCAGCGTTGGATACCATGCAAAATTAATAGAACTACTTGATCTGACTGGGGTAACATTCACACAGACTCCGTTTCCCCTTGGATTGAAATCCCCACAGCTTGGGTTGATAACCTGGAACCGAGTGTGCCTAAATAACCACTGTTATACCACACCAAGAAATCACATGGCTTCAACTTGGGATCAGGCTAAAACAGCATGCCATAAAAAAGGGGCAAACTTGGTTAGCATCAACAGTGACTTAGAATGGGCTTTACTTACACGATTTTCGCAACAGACAGGGGAGGATTTCATTGAGTTGTACAGCATTCGTAACGTTATTCTCATATATATTGGACTTGTCACAGACGTAAGTACAAGTTAAAATATAACATGTGAACAGGTAATAATGATGCAAGTCTGTAGAAAGTAAATGACATACACGGTTAGGGGAATCATGTCTACCGAGGAATGCCTTGAAATTCTTGAATCATGCTCTGTGTACAAAATGTCAGTTTGACCAAACACAATTCTGTATTGGCTTCTTGCAAATTGAATTCACCTTGCTTCTCACCTTGATACATAACTGTATCATAACCTCACAGCAAGACTCTACTTGGAAAAGAGCTACATGAGATATGATCATATGAAGCTTGTTCTTCATCACATTCACGATGCAAGGGACTTGTAAGAAACATTTATAGACTTCCGCAAGAGGTGCTGCCCGTTCTTACAATTGTTCTCAAACCATCCCGCAAAACGTTTTGTAGTCAAAATGTTTTCATTTTAAGACACCAGCTAGTGCACATTGGGATTCGAGTCCCCCTACGGACAGCAAGGCTATCGTGTCTGGGTGAAGTTTTAGATTGGTGCTACTACCAAAACAACATACAAAATTACCAGCAAACTACTTCTAGATAATGGCTTTACTGTATTGCATCCTGCTATTCAGTACCTCATTAAATTTAGTACACGGGGGCACAAGGCTCTGAACAGGTCCCGCGGCAAATTTTAATACATCTGAAAAGTATTTTTCCAGCTGTAGGTATTGGAAATGATATACATGGATAAATTAAGCACTACTTGTTCATATAGATGGACACAATATTGGACACCCTAATTGGGATACCACTGTCCACTGTTGCAGTGATTCACTCACTGGAAGGCATTACAACCTCTCTCGGTTGTTTTGCGTCTCCCCATGCCAAGAAACATCCTCTGAACTGGCTTTAAATACAGAGCACAAGTGCAGTAGGAATCTCGATATGATTCCTTCACAAAACGGCCAATTCCTCGCTTGAGAATGTCACGACTCTTCAGTTAATAGGCGCTATTTTTCTGATTTAGCTACTCGAAACATCCGGTGTCCTTGTCCGGTGACCAAATGGTTAGAGTGCCGGGCACAACGACATGTATGCCCCCGTTGAAAGGGTTCGAAACCCGTCACAGTCCAATGCCCAAGAAATGCCTGAATTTATATCCAATAGAAGAATATGGTTCATGATTTAACAATGCTGTAATAGGTGTGTTGTCAGTGTACTTCGATTATGAATAAAGATATATTATTATTATTATCAGCCATTTTCTCAACAGTTGCTTCCTTGGATTTACAATAATGACGATAAGGCGACAGGCTTTAGTTCATCACTGTCACCAGATATCACCTCCAGTATCAGCAGACACTACAGGCTGTCCAAACGTGCACGTCCACATCAATTCATAGAACACTTCAAACCGACATTTTTTTCCAGAAAAATATTTCAGTCCTTCACAACATTTCAACAAATTCGGGAAACGATTGTCAGACCGTTTTATGCTTTCTGAAAGCCACACAGTAAATAATCATTTCTCGGTGCTTAATAGCTTTACACGATGAGATTTACATGAAGAGTCATTTACAAAACATACCAGTGAATATCTGACTTCAAATGGCAAAACACACGCCATAACACTGGGAAATATTTCAATGATATCTCACAGTTATAATAAAATATTATCATTAAGTGTATCTATGGTGGGATGTTCTGAATTTTTTTAGCAGTTTATTAAAATATTAACCTTAATGGCTCATCCCTTATGTTATCATGTCACAAAAACGTAGGAGTTGATGAAATTTGGGGGATTCAACTGATGGCCTTTTCTGTTAAAGAAAAATGAGACATGCAGCACAGGATAGGAAGTCTACACTTCTTTTGACTAGACCTACGAGGCTGTTGGTGTTACATTCATATGTGGACATATTTCAGCGTAAATACTTAAACAATACCTCTTGCAGCAAAATGTATTGACACTATACAGAGTAATACATATAGAAGGACTCACTTTTGTCTGTTAGCATGAACATTAACCGGTTGATCAGTCAATAGGTGTAAACTATTTGTAATGTGTACACTTTAATTTTCAGGCACAATCTATTATAAATCACAACAGACTTAAATGGATAGATGGTTCACCATATGCATTCCAGGACTGGTATCGTCCATCAGTACAAAATGTGTTCCCAGGTCACTCTCTTCTCACCAAAAAGTCGAGTGCTCCTAAAAAGATGTTTGTGCCAGGGAAAGATTTCACTTTTTTCCAATCAGAAACATTACAGCCAGCACCTGGACAAGCAAAAATATGTGGAGCAGTTCACATTCGTCCCACTCTTCTGCCACAGTGGATTATGGTACCTTGTAATAAAACTATACCAGGTGCATCTTTTGTTTGTGAAATTAAAATCAATAGTAATAAAACAATGCTGAAGACCAGAGAAAGAAGCATTTTTAGAGCCAACAGAGAATGCCCAAGAAAAACCATCAATGTAGGATTTTCATGCCTACACATTATTAACTCTCTATCTGGAACTGATTATATGGGTGAAGTGGCATGTGGCGAAATTGGTTTGGATATGTTTCTTCTTCCACCGTTTTTGTTTGATACTGACCTACACCTAACTTGGACTAGATGGTGGAGAGAAAACGCTTTCTTTGTGAAGTTATTAATATCCATGACACATCGATGGTACACTGGGTTCGGTCAGAATCCAGAACACACTGATATATTGGTGGGTGCAGGTCCAAGGAGTTATGGAAAGCCACACATAATAGGCCTTCGGTATTCAAACACTACTTTGGTTGGTATTCAAGTTACGGATGTGAATACACATTTCCCATCCAGTGGTTTAGACATTGTGCTGTGCAATCATTCAATGCTGGTAACAAACAGTTTGTGTCTTAATGGCCATGCTATGTGCAATGATGGAACATGTATATTGAGCCACTACGTTTGTGATGGAAGGCCGGAATGCCCAGATGAATCAGATGAACTGGATTGCAGCCATGTGTGTACATTTCCCGATGAATTTGATGGTAATCGAAACTGTTTCACCTCCTGTATAAGCCCTGACTGTGTGTGCCATGATTTTGTATTTTCCTTGTGCAATGGGCGGCTGTATTCCGTGGTCGAGAGTGTGTAATGTAGTGGTCGACTGTCCAAATGGGGAAGATGAACAAATATGTGTTGGCCTTAACGAAAGTCCTGAAAACATTTTATTTGTGGACGGACATTTTAAGGACACCACATCGGATGAGTTGGTAGAAGGCGTATATACATGTAAAAATGGTCCCAACATATCTCATTTACTGGTAAATGACCTTGTGCCGGATTGCCCAGAGCAGGACGACGAGGAAAAATATTATGCCTTCTTGAAAAATGGGAGCAGTTCAGAATTTTTCACTGCAACAGTCCTATGTGAAGACCCAGATGCCACTACATGTGAAAAACATTATAAAGATGTGTGTTACCCTCGGCATCTCCATTGTGTTCACGAAGTAATGACTTCACAGGAGGCACAAAGAGGGCCAAATAAGACCGAAACTTGCAGAAACGGTGCCCATCTCAAAGATTGCGAAAAACATTCGTGCCCATCGTTTTTCAAATGCCCTTCCGCCTTTTGTATCCCAGTTTTTGCGACCTGCAATGGCAAAGTCGATTGCCCAAATGGAGAGGATGAAGAACATTGCCAGAGCATTTCTTGTCCAGGGTTTCTTTTATGCAGGGATGATCGCCTTTGTGTCCATCCAAACGATGTTTGGTCAGGCCGCGTCAAATGCCCTGTTTCCAATGACGATAAAGCACTGCGTGGTATTGGGGCGTGTCCTGATTTGTGTGAATGCCTGGGCAATGCTATAAAGTGCAAAAAAACTGCAAAACTTAATTTACCTCTTTTTCCTGCAACCACTAGAATGCTTATAATTAGTAACACTCAATTTGCAATGAATAATCTAAGGTGGAATGGAGACATAATCACGCTGTTGCACCTCCAGCTCACCTTTTGTAATATTTCTTCTGTTACATGGGAACATTTTAGACAGTTACGATTTCTTCAGCGGTTAATTCTTCGCAATAATATTATTCGACTCCTCCCAGAAGAATTATTTCAGGGCCTTGCTGCAGCAAAAACCATAGACTTGGGTCACAACGTGATATCAAAAGTACACCCACACACTTTTAAAGGTGTCAGTACAGTACAGATTTTAAAACTAGATTTCAATAAACTGACATTTTTAGCACCATGTACTTTCAATGAAATGCGAAGTCTCACTGCGCTGGATTTGTCAAATAATTATTTAACAACTTTAGGGGCCAATGTGTTTTGTGAACCACAGGCAACAATAAAAGAACTGTACATTGGTGGGAACCATATGCGCCATGTAGATAAAAGAATTCTTGAAGCTGACATGCAAAAATTATTGCATCTAAATATAACTCCATTGCAGATATGTTGCCTCCTTCCCCAGGTAGAAAAGTGCTACCCCAAGGGCCGATTTGTTCTTTCGACATGCAGACATCTCCTTGGGTTGGCATTTAGGTATGCTATAATCGTAGTCGGTGCCTTTGTATTCGTTATTAGTGTATGTTCTATCGTATGGGTATTACAAAGGATAGCAAAGAGTTCGCAAGAAAAGGGCAGAACTAGAAACACAAACCTGAATGACATTCTCAATTTGCTTCTTTTTATTTGCCATGGTTTGAAAGGCGTTCATTCGATAATTCTTGCTTGTGTAGACATTATGTTTCATGGTTATTATGCTTTGCACGAAGAAATGTGGAAAAGACATGTACTTTGTATAGTTTTAAATATGCTGCTTTACACATTAGTGCTAGTGTCAATATTTGTATCTTTGCTCATTTCATATATGCGTATGATAGCCTGTGTGTTCCCATTTCACCTGGCCACTGTGTCTGTATCTAAACCTATTTGTTCAATAGTAATATTTCTGTGCATTTCTTTGAGTGTAAGTTATTTACCACACACTAATATAGGCATCTGGGATACTAATTACTCTCATGTTGCATTGGGTTTTGGTTTAATTCTACCTATTGTAATCCATGGCCAATCAATGTGGACATTGGTAGGTGTTGTGTTTCCTCTGGGCTCCATGTTGCTTATGTCATCTGCATTCCAAATAGCATGTATCCATGCACTGCTTCAGAAAGCACAGCAGTTAAAAGAGACTCAGAATATTTTGCTACACAGGCGGGGATCAGTTGTGCGGTGTATTGCCACTTTAGCTTTACCCTTGTGTATCCAATTACCATTGATGTTTCTCCATGTTGTTGCTGCATTAGATATTGAGTTCTCTCCGGTTGTGTCCATGATGGCAACACTGCTCATGTTGTATGGCTATTCTATTATCAGTACTGTACTTTACGTAGTTATCACACCGGATTTTATTAATTGCGTTTTGCATAACATATGCTACAAATAGCTGTTACTGTTACTTAATCTTCAAATATGCTACTATAACTCTTTATGAAAGATTTCCTACAAAAATGACCGGATATTAGTATATAATATATCATTTGTAAAACTTTACTTACAGATTTAATTAGCTCAGATTTGTCAGAAAAGGTCTGAAATATTATATAGTGGAATAATTGCAATTAAAACGAAGCCCTTTTATATCTCATTGGACATGCAATGACTGAATACACTTGCATTTTTAAAAATAAATACGTGATCTAGTCAGATTTCATCATGACTCATCTACGTGAGAAGCCATGAATATTCTCATGATACATGCAATAACCTTTTAATATTCCCATTACCCATGCTTTTACAAGACTGATTAGAAACAGCAGTGAACATTGGTATGTCTGGTTCGAAATAGCACCTTTCTATTTTGGACATCAGATATGTAGATACATCTTTGTTCATTAGTGATATGAAAGGCATTGTCCTCACTGCAGATGAGGACATTGAGATATGTAAATATCATTGTATATTTGGACATTGTAAATATTATATAGTGGACTACAAATGGACATTGTAGTATGTATCGCTGCACCCATTACAGATGGACATTGTGACATGTAAATTACACACTATAATAAATGCTTCCTGTGACATGGTGCCTTGTTTAGTGTATGAAGGCTAAATCCACACAGTAAGGTACATCAAGGGTTTGTACATTTGCTGTGATGCACAGCTTTCCGTTGAAGGGGCTTCACTCACAAACGCACCACTTATTACTGCTGCCAGTGTCAACATAAAACTGATATGTATATTGCCTGCTAAGTCTCTTTCGTAGCACAATGGCATATGGAACAACGACTGATCAATGACACTATATAAGGATGGATAGATGAATCAGGCTTATAGTCGGCTTTCAATCACTCATGGCCATATCACCGACTGCAAGTTGTAGGTGTGTATGTACTGGACCCGTCTTGTACCAGTCCGACCTGCGGCCAGTCTTTATAGATCAGGTGCTGTCGGACATTTTGGTCAGACACTTGGCCTGATAGCGAATTGCTCTTACACAGTGCAGTACTTAGACTTTAGCGACTTGAATTGACGTTGCAATCATTATCACCTGTTTTGGCACTGTATGACCCTTTTGGTGTTGATGTGC
>JAAUYG010084008.1_pt1 | contig 12395 bp, 13 predicted proteins | sample 7278091 | NCBI WGS metagenome assembly JAAUYG01 (sample SAMN14350201, study PRJNA611818) | marine sediment metagenome | isolation source: surface marine sediment (0.6m) | place: French Polynesia: Moorea | collected 2018-08
CAAGTGCGTTAAAGATATTCAAAAAGAATTTTGCTGCCAAGAGATATTTTCTCTGGTACTCTTGCAAGGGCCATCCTTCCCATTTGCGTTCCACAGAAGGAGCCTCAATTTGTGCTGGAAAACATTTTGTCACATTGAATTCAGCCTCTTGAAGTGGCTCAACCACAAAAAACATGGTTTCGACTCGTAAAGTTGCAAAACAGCGAACCACAAACTTGTGATCTGTCAAAAAATGGCAAGCAGCACACCTCCAAAAGAGAGGAACTCCACAACAAGCTTCCCCCCCACAAAAAAAAACTTTCACGAATGTATTTTTTCAAAGGAGTAAGATCGCTTGTGAAAAATGAAACCGCCCCTGGCAACACAAAACAGTTATTGGAAACTGATGGCAACAATAGGTTCCTTTACTTCTTTATGTAAAAGGCTACAAAGCTGCCTTGGTCTCAGCAGAAGCAGCGGGAACAATGTGCTCATTCCTTGCCCGTTCCTGGCTATTTGTATTGCTTTCTGTGCAAACATAAAACCCATTATGGTGAGAAAATTACTATTATTCTTGGTTTGTTAGAGTCCAAAGCAAGAAGGCAATATTCAATATGATAACAGCCTTATGTTTTCATTCTCTGCCTACTTGAGCAGAAGATGTAGCCAAAGGTCCTTTTGGCAAAGAAGAAAAGAGACAATATGTGCTCACAAGGAGAAACTCAGATAATGAAATCTCTGTTGATCTCCCGTCAATAAAGCGAATATCAGGGAAACCGTTTTTTATCTTCACAAAGATAAGTTTCCATTTCCGGCTGTGAATGATGATTTCTTCCACACAAGGAGGTGATTGAGACTCTAATTATCTGGCAGCTTATGACTCTCTGTTGTCTCTGTTGTCTTTTGTCGGATGTGTTCACATCTTTCTTCTGGAAGGCAACTGAAACCAGACAATCCGGTTTCTTTCCTGCCAATGACGGGTTTGTCGTCCCTCATCATCTTCACCACGGGGCTCCCAGAGATGACGAAAATGTACATGTAGATCTGCAGGTCTGACAACAACCAAAAGACAAGGTCAACTGGAATGACTTGTGCTCGTTGTAGTTCTTCATCATTTTTCCCTCTTGAAACTTTTCCTGGAATATGTCCTCATTTTTTTATTTTTCCCCACGTACATTGCCCAAGCAGAAAAGATGACATTGAAGTCGATATGTACAATGTGACTACTTCAGGGGCTGCATGAATGTGCAATTGTATCATGGTTTCTTTGGTTAAACAATAAATTCTTAGACCTTAATGGAATGGTTTAGTAGATGAGTGGGAGCCAAGGGAGAATGCCTGCCATAGACTTGACTCTAAGGCCTATTGAATCCACAGAGGAACTGGTCACAAAGGCTTCATGACCAGTACAATGGGTTATCTCAGGCTTTTCGGGGCACTTGTTTCTATGGAGCGTATTCACTTTGCAGCTGTCTGTAGAAAAGTTCTGCAGAAGCTCCGAGCACTGGTTTTGTTTAGTGAATGATACAACAGGCCCGCTCTCTTTTCAAGCTGGGCACATACTAATACAATCAGAGATGACTTTTCACCAGCGGAATATATTCCTTTCAGGAAAGTCAGGTTTTAGAAATGATGTCGAAGTAAGGTCATGACTTGTTCCCTGAAGATAGGCTTAAACAATGAGAAACTGAATCGCACACCTCTCGCAGCTCTTGACTGGCTTCCTATGGAGACATGTTGGAACTAAACCACTGGTAGATTCTAAGATTCTACGTACGTTTTCGCTTCACCTGCTTGTTTCGAAAAGAATGCCTGGTCCTGCTCTGCAGTTGTTCTTTTGCAGCAAAAAACTGAGAATGTCTTCTTTCAGTCGAAACAGTGTTCGGCATTAACAACGAAAGGAAATGTTGAAGCTTCTTTTTTCATTTGCGAGAAACGTTGGCATGAATTTAACAAAAATAAAACATCAATGTCGATTGGCTGTTTTACTTTCATCAATTGTCAAAGAACAAGTGAATGAAACGTGACAGGGGATTTCTGTGTCGTGTCGTGGTTTCAATGGCTACTAAAAGCCAAAACACCACTGATACCTTGTGTCTAGAGTCAGAAAATACCCAACAATACCAATACCAGAGGCTACAATTATGCACAAAAATCTGGAAAATACCCAACCACAAAAACACAGCCAAACGATGATGCATCTCACGCCAGCTGTAACATTCCCTCCGGCAATGAAAGCAGGAAAAGTGGTGGAGACATGTTCTGGACAAGAAAAAGTTGATTTGCCAACGAAGTGACAGCACCATTTGATGTTAACTGCTATAGCTATTTGCTGCATTTTCATGGCTTGGTGAATGAACAAAGGTTCGCACAATCAGTTAATCGAACATACGGCAACTGACTTAATGTCAACTCAGAAGGCATGCAGCACAAATACCAGTGATATGAATAATTTCCTCCATTTAATCAAATGTATGAAAACATTTGGTCGTTTCTGTTTGTATCATTGATCAAGGCAATGGCACTTTCTCACCAGCCAGATTTCTCCTTTGTCTGATGGCAAAAGTGGAAAAACAAAAACACAAGTGAAAACTTCATTAAAAAGCCCACCTGACAGTGCAGGACAAAATGAACAACTTAAAATTTATATACATGAAACCCCATCATGTTGAAAAAGAGTTTGCAGGCCTGAAAATAATGATTTCCGACTCACGAACTGATTTCTAAGGAAGAGCGCTTTCAAAAGCTTTCCCAAGAATGATGGACATTCTTTCACAGCAACAAAATGGAGAAGAAAAAGTCTCTGAGTAATCAAAAACTTAGGAAAATGTCAGCCAATGGGGACAAAGCCTGTGTGTGACAGTGTTAGCAGCTTCCACACAAGGCATTGAAGCAGCTTCAAAGAGCCCACAATTAGACTTGTCTCTCAACCTGTCTACTTATACACTGGGATTCTTCATCCATAATACCCCTCTCTCGCACTTAAAGTAAAACCTTCTAAGTGTTGACAATTGCACATTTCTGGAGAGGATAATTAGAAAGCAATTACTTGCTCGTAGTTGTGATCCAGTTTGTGCAGGTATAATGAAAGAGACACGTCATTCCATCCACCTGGGATAATAACGTGTTCACATCAGCTTCACACTAAGCAGCGCCAACTTTTACTTGAAGGATCATGACCTTCCCGAGAGTTCAGCTTCATTTTCCTGATGACTTGAAGAAGCCGTCCGAAAAGTTCACGTTTCCTATTGACGTTATGATGCACACATTTTCAGCCTCAAGTGAGCTTTCCAATGTCGACCAAAGGAACATACGGTCCCTGCATGGTCGGCTTCCAACAACTGTCATTTCCAGCTTGTTTTGAAAGCTTTCACATCTTGTTTCTTGGGAGTTGCATCATAAACAAGCAGGTCAACAATTCCCTCTTGGAAATGAGCAAAAAACCTTTTTTGGAAAAGCCCAGTCAGTTGACCTTTTGTTTGGACGAATATCGCCATACCTTTGTGGAATTCTGTGTGATGTGTGACCAAAGTTATTTTTGCCCACAATTTTGCACGTTTGTCGAATTTCCCTGTGCAAAGCAGTGACAAGTTGACGAGAATCAGTTGTGCTTTGTTTCTGATTCTCTTAACTTCGTCAGATGTCCGACACTGCGTCTTCTTAGCACACTCAGAACAACCATCAACTGTGAATACTGAACCACCAAAATGACGACTGTGTATCTTCCTCTGCGAAAATTCCTCCTTGATAAAATATGTTCCCTTTTCTGCTAAGTTTTTATATGAGTTAGTTGCACAATACAAAATGCACATCAGAAAAAACGGCGCTGCACTGAAATAGCGTTGTTTTCTGTCATCGATTTACACTTAGACAAAACACGAATCCTTGTGCGAAAACAGTTGCACAACAAAGAATTGCAGAGCGAAGTACCGAACACCTTAGTGAGAGTCTTAGTGACACCAAGTGTGATTGAAACAGCATTAAATGGTGTTCCTTGTTTCCAAATTCTCTCTGTTCTGTGAGTCTTTTGTCAACAGAAAGAGATTGAAGAAGACCTGCTTCCACAAAGGAAGTAAGAACTTCTGGTGAAAGAAAACCTGAAAGATACAGCTGTGCGGAATTGCAGTCTTTTGTGTTCTCGGTTTATGTCGATTGCAATGGACTTGGGCACATAGGTGGCAAAAATTACGCTGCTGGTCACTGTGTGTCATTCTGGGGTGGAACGGATGCTGAAGTACCCAAAACTCTATCAACACAAGATGCAGAACACCTTTCAGAAGGCAAATGTAAAAACTGAAGCAACAATAGGCAAAAGCCGCAAACAAAAGCAGACAACAAAAATCAAATAACCCCCAGAAAACTTTCTGGATTCCAAGTTGGGCTGACTGGCTTTTATTTTCGTTTTTTTTGGATAACAGAATTAGTTGCAGTAACTTTTACATTCGACCGTCATTCGATCCTCAAAAAGAGAAACTTATGCATTTGGTTACCCTTTTTGTGTCTGCATTAAAAAGATGTTGGATAAAATCTACGAAAAACTGGCCAGTCATCCTTCATTCCGATCTGCTGCCTTGGTGTCCTTCCCATGAATGGTCACTCAGACAGAGAGAGAGAGAGAGAGCTCTGAGATTCATTTACACCCAATCAGATGAAGTAATTATGTGATTGTTGCTCAAATCAAGTTTTCATTTCCTCTCGCCTTGAAAGGCCTAATATTTGTGAGTCAATGGCCACCCGTTTCTGGCTTTCAGCCACGTTGCGGGCCCGACGGGAAATGGACGCCCATGTTCGGCATCAAAGTGAATCAAAAGAAAAATGAAGAAATCTGTCGTTGATACCTCCACACTGTGCGAACTCACAACCGAGCAGCTTTTGACGCATTGTTTGACCAACAGTCTTGGGTTCTCGGTATTGTGCTCCGGGGAAAATATCTTCATCTCGCGCTGCCGTTTGACGGGGTGTGAGTTCGCGATTTCTGATGGGTCCAGTGTCGTATCTCTGTGCGGAGGAAATTACTTTCATGTCAAGAGTGCCGTTGATAGCTTTGCCGTTCTTTCCAGAAAAAAATGTTTTTTAATGTTCAGAACAGCGCATTGTTAAACCCAGATAGGGGCCTTTGTTGCAAAAAATCTTTCAAATTGCACAAACCTCTAGAACATCAAAAGGTGGAAGAGAAAAATGAAGAAAACAAGGAAACGGTCCCCTGTATCTCATTTCCGTTGTTAGCTTGCGATCGTCCTCTCAGAGAAAGGTCCCCTTTTAGAATTTTTGTCTGGCGATTTCTTAAATTCAGACAAGTTTCAAACCGATGGAGCTGTTCTTGCCAAGGAATTGTTGTTGATATCTCCCAAAGAAAACAGCCAAATCCAGTTTAATTGAACACACCTGGAACAAAACCTTCATCAACGGCATGATGTGCTTTCTCCTTGTTGTCTGTGAATGTCAAAGCTGAATAGGGTCAAGTAATTTGTGGCTGTTGTTGTACCTGACAGTAGCGTTCTTTTTACTTCGCTGCCTTTGAAAAAGGCACGAAGCAGTATTGGAGCTCCAGTGGTTTTGCGAGCAACGAAACCTTTGCTTTCCCTTCAACAGATGACATCAGGTGTTGATATATTATTGGGTTATGACACCTTTTGATACAAGGTTGCCTTTTCTCAGTTGTGGGGGTCCGAGAAAAGGTCCGAGACAACGAAATGCCCTGAAAAAATTGGAGATCTGGGCCTTTGTGCTTTCAAGATGTACAGGATGCAGTGACAGCTGATGATCTCTTCGAGCTGTTTCCGCATTTTGAACAGTACAGAATCCAAAGCAGAGCATTGCGCAGGTCGCCTCCAACCCTTGTTTGAATTGGCCTCAGCAATTTGTCGCACGGACGACAAATTCACTGAAAGAACCATCCTTGTTGCCACCGTTGCCAGTTTTTGTGCTTTTGTTCACGTTTGGGGCCTTCTTGTCAAAACTGCTTGTCGTAAGACTTTTTGGCGACCATGTAAGCATGTGCAGAAAAGTTCCACGACTGGCAGATATATCCTCATAGGTTCTGGGAATGTTGGCTGAATATATCGCACTGATATATCATTTAAAAACCATTGAAAAGTGTCTGACAAGTTGGGACTCAGGATCAGGAACAGCTCCGAGGCCAGTAGCGGCCGTTGAAAACAGAACCTACAGCGCAGTTGAAAACAAAGTGCACTGAAAGAACAGACGCCCTGCAGTCGGGCTCACAAAGTACTCAGAAACCGTTTGGCTCTCATCATTCGCAGCTAACCAAAGAATCAACAAAGGGTATTCTCTGCAGTTTAAATTGAACGGCTTTTGTTTGTACAGCTTCATTTACCACGATCAGGTGTGAGAATTCAATCCTAACGACAAGCTTTGTTCCAGGAAGATAATTAGTGGCAATGCTTAACCATCTGATGCAGTCAACGGTATAATTCAGCGTCCTTCCAACAAAGGTACAGAGGAGAGAGGCCTTTGTTTTGAGCCTCAACTTTTTTTCCTTTTTCATTCGAGAATTGTTGGGACACACTTATAGAACGCAGACAGATTTTGATTAAAATATCAGTCAACTGTTGCGGTAAAACTTTTGAGATATGATTCTCGTTTTTTAAGCACGTGAAAATTGTGCAAACATTTCCGTTACACAAAACTTGCCAGTGTATGAACCACCATAACCCCGGAGTAATTAAGCAATTTTACTTTGGAGAAAAACACACACTTCTGAAACTTTATTGATGTGCAAAATATTTCAGATTACCAACTGAAATCTACTTTGTCACAAAAGTAATGAGTAATTATGTTTTCCTTTTATTCCAAGATCCATGTTGCCATTGTACTCAATAGAGTGAAACAAGATAGAGACAATTGATTATCAGGGTATCAGAAACAGGGAGGGGCACGAAAGACATCACACAATACACCTGCATTGTTCTTTTGATCCCCAAACTTCTTCACGCAAAAAGCGGTTCAATTTGTCAAATCTCCTTCTGAAAATAATTAACTGTTTCTTTTTACTACAACACGGTTTCAAATTAAAAAAAAAAAGAACAGCAACGAAATTTGGTGGAGTGAATTCGGTTGCTTTTTGTGAACCCTGTTTCAGAGCCGCAAGTTCTGACGTCAACAAATGCTGAAAATGTTTAGACTCTTTATAAGAGAAGTGGCCGGAAATGTGAGCTGATCTTGGCAGCACAAAATTGCTTTCTGGTATGAAAGTGACTGTTTTTTGCGGCAAAAGACACATGGAGAAAACCTCTTTCCAGTATACAACAAATCTAAACCTAGCAAACAAAATTCTAGAGCGAATGACACACAAAAAGCGACAGCGAAAAAGAATTTTTTATGGCAACACTTGTTTCCGTGCAAGATCGGGTAATTACTTTTTCAGTCATTTAAGGCTATGAATTACACTTTATCCTTTTCCAATTGTACTCAAGTCTTTGAAATTGGATCAAGGCAATTGATTTTCGTAAAGTGTTTCAATTGGGAGTGGCTCTTGCCAATCGGTTTGATAGCTCTGTGGTGAGACTTTGATCTGTGTGGTGTTGTTTTTGTTCATCAATTTGAAAAACAGAGAAAAAACACTGTTTCGTCACAGAAAAGAAGCTGGCTTATTTTGCAAAGTTTTGTGCAAAAACCAAAGTTTGAGGGGTGACGAGAAAAAATGCCCTTCAAGATGTCAAATTTCCCATGTGGACATTCTTCTCAAGACCACCCAAATGTTTCTGATGCTGATCTCAATAACGACTGCTTACAAATGAGAATAAATACAATAAAGTGTCACTCAGTTAAAGTGAAATGTGAGTTGACTTTTTGGGGATAATGAACTTTCATTTCCGTCTGTTTCTGTTATTTCGCCTGAGTAAATCACCGCAGACCAATTCGCCGCACAAAGGCAACCATTTTAACTTGGTAACTTCAAACGGATTGACGCTATGGATCCACTCAAGTGCTGCTAAGTGCCTTAATGCAGTAAACAGCGATAATGAATATTAAAACAAACTCAATAACAATAGATGACAAAGAGTCTGTGTGTGCAAACATGATTTTGATAAATGACGTCGAAGTTGTGTACGCTTGGCAAAAAAACACCCTGAGAGCTGAAACTGCCGTGACGTCTCATTGCGTTCTTTCCACCAACTTATTTCACACACCGAAGAAGTGCAGGGAGCAAATGGCCCTGATGAGTCTGTATCAAGATTTAGAGCTGCGTCTGTATGAAATTGCTTCAACACCCATTTACAATCTCCTTTTCACGGAAGCTTCTGGCAACAAAAGAAGCAGTAAAGAAAGCACTAAATGCCGTTAACGATTTGCCTGAAGAGAAGCTTTCTTTGGAGGCCACAACAGACTTTTGATGTTTTCTCCCTTTGTTTTAGCTTCCATCATGTGAAGGTGAAGGTGTTTTGGAAAATTCTGTCTCAGAAAGAGATCAGTTTCCCTTTTCTTCACCCCCTTATTGCCCCAAATCACCGCAAGTTGCTTTCTCGGATTTTTGTCGCGCAAACCGATATTTTTGGATCAACACAATAAACTGTGTCGCTAAGAAATAAAGGGAAAGGCTGTCGTCCACAGGGCATGTCGCTCAGTTTTGGATGAATCAAGTTTGTTGGAGCTGTCCACTGGTCCATTCTAACAGTTTGGTTGAAGCAAATCATGGAGTTCTCCTTCCAAATGGTGCGCGCCTATTGACCTACTTAAGTCATATCGAATGGAATCTCTATTTTTCAAGCTGCATTATACATTAAGACATATGAGACTCAGACCTCAAGGTGTGTATATTAAGTTACTGTTGCATCCTTGGGTTGAAGCAATGGAGCCGAATCTTTGTATTATTCATACCTATTGAACAGGTTCTTTTGACTAACACACGCCTTGTGTTGCAAGTGAATGCTTCCATTGTTGATGCAAAGCTGACAGAGCTGCCTTTGACTGCAAAGCTGCTATTGTCCTGGTATCTATTGAGTTTTGCCAGTGATCTGTTGTTTGAAGCTGTGAAGTTGGGAGACAGTATCTTTGCAACAAAGGCAAAGAATTCCTTACATTGTCAAGCTACTTTTCCTTCAACTACAAAAAGTTTTTGTTGTTCATTGTTAAACTCTGGAGATAGGCAGAGTGATTCTAAAACTTTCTCCACTTGATAAAGTTGTTCAAGAAACCTGTCTGTCACTTTCAACCCAGTTTCTGTTGCAGTCTTTCAAAGAGGGACTTCTTGTGAAGTTCTGTCAAAGCTCGTGGTTCACCTCGGGCGATACTGCATCCCGACCCACCATCTCTCATTAAGATTTTTGGAAAACAAATTCAAAAGAAGAAAAATTTGTGGCATAGATCGAAATGATTTTGTTTTTCCAAAGACATTCTGTGTGTCTAGTTTCTCTGTTCCTGCCCTTGCCCTAATTTTCTTGTGAAACCTGTGTGTGTGGAGCAAAGTGAGATGTCTGAATCCAGTCTGTTGAAACTGCCTTGTTCTCGACAACGGATGAAAACTCAAATTCGCTCGGGCAGTGTGCACGATGAATAAAGATCTGTGAAATGAAAGCCAAAGAGACGAAAGAACAAACATCATTGTCAGACAACTGGAGACACAGCACAGATTAACACGGCCACTTAATGGGGTTCAGGAGCTTTTGTGAGATGTTGACCAAGGTCGTCAACTCCGACAAAGAATGACAATGAAGCTGCCGCATCACATGGGTGAGCGACCAAATGAACTGGATTTAACACCTCGTGATCATCGGCCTTAGTCTCTGCACTTGCAGCGCCAGTTTTCATTTTGCAAAGAAGTTTTATTCTACAACCACTGAGTAAACCTTCAGCTGAAAGAAAAGAACAAACAGAATCTGAGGCTCACAGTTCCTTACGGTAAGGCCGTGCAAGTAGGTGGTTTTATTGTGCGCATCTAATAGCTCTATTGATTCCAGGTACAAGAGCATTGAAGAAAGCACTCGCTTTACTTTTGTCAAGACATGGGCATCGTCTTGTTTCTGAAGGCCGATACGAATTATTGATAGCTTTTCCTCCATTGTTTTTTACCTTCCATTAGTGCAACAAGACTAAAGAGTCTAAAACACCCGGGATGTAGCGCAGCAATGTGTGAAATGAGGCGGAAGGTGAAACAAAGTGATGAAACAGCTTCAGCGGATAAAGCGCCTAATCAACTGAACAATCGTTTTGGTTTCAATGACGCTACAATCAATGCGGCGTTCGTTTTCTTGCTCAAAAATGAGACCGCTTCTTCTTTCTTGTTTTTTGCTCGTTTCTCTTTTCCAAAACATAAGCGTGCGATCGCGCTTGCCAGTTAAAACGCGCCAGCTCAAAATTGTGACAAATTCCTCACATCCAGCTTCTTTGGCAGATTCCCACCTTTTCTGCTCTCCTTTGTTTGTTTCCTTTTTAATTTTTCTCCGTTTTCTATGCTCATCCACCGCATCCACCATTCCATGGAACACAGGTACATGTATTAAGTCTGGAGACACTTTCTGATGGCAACGAGGTTTAACATATGGAACTGTCTCAGATGAAAGGCAAGCATCGTCCATTCTTTTGCTGTTTGTTTGGTGTTTTTCTTATTCTGGATGCTGCCACGGATGTGAATATGACTCATTTAGGGAATAATTACGAGTGATAATCAACTCGATTCATGCCTCACAGCGAAAATTGTTCGCGGCAAATCGGCACAAAAAGCTACATTCGTCCGCCATGGAAGATGATAATTTGAGAGAATAATACCACAAATAGAGTAAAATCATATTTCATTATCTCCCCTTGATGGGTATTCCAAACACTTTTGCCTGAGTAAATTGCACTTTTGTAGGCAAGAAAAAAACTAACAAAGGAAGCCCCTGCACAATAGTTCCCAAAGCATTCAATTTATTCTCCTCTGCAGGCAAAAAGTATTTCCAAAACAGTTTGTACAAATGTGGTTTTGCGCCAGGGAAGCTGTCTCTGATGGTATGACACCTAATGTTGACCTTATTTTGGTGAAAAAATAACTTTTCACACCCTCAAAACCAAGTAAAGGTAAAACGTTGTTGCCGAACACTGCAATGTGGCAGTTTTTTTGCTGCGTACTTGCATTTCGAGCATACTTGCATTTCGAAACACAAAGGATCAACTTTGTGTGAATGAAAAGCACACGACGAAACATGAACGTTTGCTGTGTCTTCAGGAGAAGAGAAACTCCAGTTTTTCTTTTGTTGCAGCTTCACAACAGTCGGAGGAACTTTTATTTTAGTTCAATTATAAGCTGTACTCCAGGTCCTGAAGAAAATTGTTCAAGGCAATTTGCAAAAGCATTTCTTCAGCAATAGAAATAGCAATTTAGGAGAAGAAAGTTTTTGAATACAGTGAAATTATACTTCATTATAACTGTAGTTTAGAAATTTTAAAAGGGTCTTTGAAAAATAAATTGCTGGCTTTAATGGAAATACAAGCAGGCATTTATCTTGTTCTGAGAGGGCTTTTCAAAAAAGTAATAGCATTTCTACGTTATTTTTGTCACGTATTGAAAACGTTGAGAAAACTTCAAAACAGCTTTTAAGTGAATTTTGGCCAAGTTTGACGTTTTGCAACGATAAACTTAAACATCTGTGAGCAATGACAAACTTTTTCTTGTGAGAAAAAAAAGAGCTGAAATCAAACCGTCAAAGATTTTGCGCATCCCTCAAATCTGTTTTCATACGATCACATTCTGTCAAGATTGTTCTAGATGCTCCGAATCTTTGGTGGTGCTTTGTTTCAGAGATTCTATGTGAAGGGGAATCAACTGAATGTTTGGTAGATCCACGTACAAACCGAATGGTCGCGACAGATCATTCTTGAAGAAAACTAAAAAAAAACTTCCACCATCCATGAGTGATATCTTTTTGCAGCAACTCATTTTGGGGTCTTTCCCAATACCATTTGCTCAGATTCGAAAGGTAAATTGCAAAAGACAAAATAACAAAAGGCCCCAAAAGGAACTATGCATGCCTGAAATCCACACTGGCAATCAATGCACGTGGAACAACAGCATCACTTCATTTCCCGCAACTTCAAAAGCAAATAACTCACAGGTAATGGCCAGGTAGATCAAACAGAGTTTCCATTCTGTTATTGCCAGGATGTTAACATCTTGCCTGGGACCCCAAACCGCCTGTGAATAACGCTAAAAGTGGACTCCATTGTACCAGCATGGACGCGCCTTGTTTCCCATCTCCTGGTTACATTTAAAATGTGAAGAACAAAAGATTACAAACAGCGCATGTCTAATGGATGACGAACCGAGGACCATAACAATGAATTATTTCCTTTATTCTCAAAGGAGAGAATCAAATGTGAACGAATAAGTCTTAACGGAAGGGTGCATTAGGTTTACGTTTCCAGAAATGAATCAGTTTGGTTGTCTTAATGATGGGATTCAGGTGGCAACAATGGTC
>JAAUYG010164905.1_pt1 | contig 12395 bp, 6 predicted proteins | sample 7278091 | NCBI WGS metagenome assembly JAAUYG01 (sample SAMN14350201, study PRJNA611818) | marine sediment metagenome | isolation source: surface marine sediment (0.6m) | place: French Polynesia: Moorea | collected 2018-08
AACTACCACGACACTACTACTGCTGCTGCTACTAGTCTACTACTACTACTACTACTACTACTACTACTACTACTACTACTACTACTACTACTACTACTACTCCTGCTGCTGCTGCTGCTGATACTATACGATAATTATACTTATAGCTCGGTAAGTTTTGATTTATTGTGAATGGTCTATTTGGTATGCTACACAAACGCTTCCTTGCTTTTTTACTTCACCATAATTGGAATCGGAACATCATTCTTGTCACCTTTCCATCTCAACAACAGCAACAAAAGCTAGAAAACAAAAAAATGGCCAATCAAGCAAAGTCAATTTTTAGTCTTAGACGATCTGTCTATATTGTTATGATTTTGCCAGTAAATTCACACAAACTGTCTCTTAATGCACAATACAGAAGGCATTGTATAATGCTTATCTTTGGCTCCTTGTGGCGTGTATCAGAGTGTATGCGCAGTTGAGGAATTGAGCATGTTATCGATTGAACATTCTGCCGAGGATAATAAATTAGCAGTCGGTTTGAGCTCCTCTGAGGATAAAAACGCGCTTACATAAGAACTGCATATTCTTATAGAAGCAGACAGGCACTTTGTTAATCTTTACGTGTGACAGAATGGACGTGAAAAGGTGTCAAGAATGATCTTTCCATTCCAACAGACTCTGAGTCAGTGCCTTGCATTCAGCTCTCAGCTTGCCGGTAAAGTCCTAGAAACAATTTGCGTCCAGCAGCTTTAGACAAGACCTTTCTTGGTATCTTATTTTGCCAGCAGAACCAGTCACTCCCTGCGTCATAGACGAGACGGAATGGAGCGCGTGCTCACATACCTGTGGCATGGGCGTGTCTGTGAGGGTTAGCAACGACAACGAAGACTGTCAACCAATCAACGAACGCCGTCTGTGCTTCGTCCGACCCTGTGGACTTAACGACTCCCATCTGGTTAGTAAATACATTGTAAATACCTATGTATATGTGCACGTAAGCATTATTATGTTTCTGTGAATAGCACGTTTAATGTTTGCTGCGGCTAACAGCTACTAACACTCTGTCAACACACCTTTTCTACTTAGTGTCATATCACCGATATCTCTGATTGTCTATGCTTCTTTTCCGGTTAAGTCAACAAAACTGTAATTGATGTAAAATTACTAATTGGTATGTAATTAATGTCGGTGTATAATTAATGGTATGTGTGGATAACTTGCATGGCACAATTAATCCAAATTAACGAGGATGACGACTCCCTAAAAGTGTTGGATGTTTTCCGTTATGGTCCATAGGCATATTAAACAGCCAGCAAAGTCAAATTCCCTCTATTCTTAGCTGATTTAATCTCTGTAGATTAAAGAGTCAAAAATTCATCCCTTGGTCACATTGGTGGATAGTTTTCCTTGAGGAATCTGGGTAAAAGCTGGCAGCACTAGCGAATGAAGCCATCATGGAACCAATCAGAAAGGTCGAATTCAAAAGTCGCCCACGTCATATACTTATGATCCAAGATGGGAACGATTAGAATCTCAGAAGATCGCCTCGATATTAAGGGTTTCCTTGAATAAACTGAATATGTTTCTTTTCAAAATCAAATTCCACAATCTCTCCTGCAGGGTTTCGGAGGGCGTGGCGCAAATCTTGGAAAACAAATTGCGGGTTTAAAAAAATCTACTTCTAGACATCTAGGCAACTATCTTTACTAAATCGAGCACCCCTCTCTCCCCGTCTCCCCTGTACACAATGCCCCACTGTTTGGCTTGTCGTGTTACTATGCTGTCACCCGTGGTTGACCGTGGCTTTCTGTCTCCTATTATCGCCACTGCTCCCACACACAGCTAGGTGACGAGTGCAAAAACATAGGCCGCTCCCCGGAGCCCCAGCACATTGAGCACGACGGCTGCTCAAGCGTCAAAGACTACGTGCTCAAGTATTGCAGCACCTGTAAACGCTCTCGCTGCTGCCATCCGGAGGAAGTGGAGGATCGAGAAATCGAGTTCCGGTGCCCAAGCGGGGCGGAGAGGGTGGAGAAGTTTATGTGGATCAAGAGCTGTGTCTGTGAGCGACGAATGTGTCCCTGAGGGGAGAGGCATGCACGGAGAGTGTGGTGGGAGATCAGCCACCCGTCGGACTCCACTGCCCATGTACGTATTCCTCTAACACAAATGTTGCAATAGCTGTGGCCTAATAATGTCTGCCAAACCTATCTATTGAGCAGCAGGAGAGGCGGCCAAACATCACGACGACGCAGACCCAACGGGCCACACAAACAGTGCGTAAGTCGTGACTTAAAAATACTTACAACATAATTTTATATGGTCGTTTTGTAAGTTAAAAGAAAAGCCTCAGCGTCACTAACCCAGAACGTGCATGTACGTTGACGATGACAAAAAGTTCAATACAGGTGGCGTTACGACTTTTCCTAATACACTGTCACTAAACATTAATAGATATTATGAAATAACTCCGTGGCACTGAGTGCCACATCAGTGGCCTAGCGGTGTCATATTCGAAATCTCTGGCATCTTAGGCTAAAACAGGAGCAATTGTTTCCCAAAAGGTGTCCCCCCTTTGTATAGGTTGACATTGCGACACCAAAGTGCATGTACCTGCATGTGTGCATGTGCATGTATCTCATTGTATTCCATCATGAAACAGTCTCATTTCTATAGGAGCATTTGTGGATGTAAGTAGCCAATCGCAGGCAGCTTGCACATTACAAAGATTGACAAAATCTAGGAATATAAGAATGGTAAACTTTCAGAAATTCAAAAATGGGGAAATGTGTGGAAATAATCGTTATTATCATTTCTGTGGAATGTAATTAAGTCCAATTTGGGACTTCTATATAGGCTAGGAAATCCTATTGTATTACACGGCGTATCAGGTCTTCACACGTATTCACATATTCACCTTCGCCTTATCCCTACCCACCACCCCACACCACCACTACCATCACCCAGCAAGCCACCACTGGCCATTGATATCAATCTAATCTAATCTGGCCTGGCTTCGGCCCGACTAGTGGGAGCCTTCCTTATAGGACAATGTTTTATCATTTGTGTCACAGGCAGTAGTGTGTCCTGGCTGACCACAATATAGAGTTTAGTTAGCTTCTACATTAGAACACATTAGATTCGCGGCTTGCCACCATAACCATTTGATTGTATATCGAAAAGTATGGCGTAATATTATGTTTGACAAATAAGAGCAATTTGTAGACAGTGTAGATACTGTATAGCCAGGTAGTGGGGCTCCCAATATATAGCAGGTTAGCGGGGATTCCATTGTATAACTATCTAGCAGGGGTTCTGTTGCATAGAATGTTCAGTGATACCAACGTATTAACCACCTAGCAGGGATATCAACGTATAACAGGGTAGCACTGAGGCCAGTGAATTGCCAGCTAGCAAAGATACCAACTTATAGCCAGCTAGCAGTAATACCAACGTTTAACCAGCTAGCACGGACTCCAATGTATAACCAGCTGGCAGTGATACCAACGAATAGCCAGCTAGATGTGGTATAAAGGTATAGCTATCTGGCTGGCATTAATTCCAAAGTATAGCTAGCTAGCAGTGTTGCCGACTTATAGGCAGCTAGCATTAATTTACAATCGTCAGTATACCAAACGATCAGTTATTCGACTCTATGGGAAGTTGAGAGTGGCACAAAGGAGTGTAAAAACTCACCCTCAGCACCAAGAGTACACCATTACATGAATACGCATTTACGTGTAGTTTCACATCAAGATTCTCTGCTTTTGCATAGCCACATTCTTCTGTTAACTGTACATAAACTTCTGTGTATGTGTGATTGTCTTTTAGAACTATCTGTGATATCAGCACCTTCGAAATCTTGGACTTTGCCAGTCTCGTGAAACGAAAATACTAACACGATGGTATTGTTCGATTTTTTTTCTTCCGAAATGCACTCGTCACAAAGAAATCTGTAGTTGTAGTAACAGAGTTATTGATATCATAGATAACCTTGGACGCAAAGACACGCTTGGCTGCATTTCTGTAGTGTTTTTTTTATTTCACACGACCATCGATAAGAAACTGTGTATGCACGTGTTGTGATTCCGCAATAGTAGCCCGTGGGGTCACTATCTAGAAAAAGTTTAGGGTTAGAATTTCATCTACATTTCGAATCACATTGGCAAGTATTCATATTCATGACCCTTTGCATAAGATTTGTTCTGTAAATCGGCCCCTGGTAAGACTGTACATGTGTATGGTCTATGATTGCGAAGAAACATCTTGATGCATTTTCGGATGAAGATGCAATCATACTCTCCTGACTGTAAACGTGTATGGTCTATGCTTTTCCAACAAATGTGACGCACTTTGTAACGAAGTACTTGCATAATATCACCATGTAGCCTATTGCGTTGTCCTGCAATAAATGCACTGTGCATGTTTCTTTCAAAATGCCATAAAGATACGTTATTTACAAGGCTTAGCTAAAACCTTAAATATCCCCGAATTATTCGACGCTTTTAAGGATTATATTACGCACGGTTTTACATTTTACTTTGGGTAGTCGTGTGCCTTCCTAAATTATATGTACAAGTTATCACAGCAGTCCACATTTTAAAACTGTTTGGGGAGTACAAAAATGATTTGACCTCTATTTGATATTTTCTTCCACAGACTGGGAATGACTGTAAGAGCACGTGGAGGGCCAAAGTGGACACTCACCTCGAGTACTCCGAGTGCACGAGTGTCAACAGCTATCGCCTCAAGTACTGCAGTACTTGCAAGGTCCAAAAGTGCTGCGGACCCGGCAGGACCAGGGACCAAGCGGTGCAATTCCAGTGCCCGGATGGGAAGGTCTTTACGGAGCAGTTCATGTGGATTAGGACATGCGACTGCACCAAACGGAGGCGATGCCCGTTCCTGTAACCATGCGTGGGCGACAACGAAACCATCCGGAGCCAGCTTAAAGTGTCCTTTTTCTTCGGCAGAATATCGTTGTGTTGTAGGCACCATTGGCATGGATGACGTCACAATGACGTCACCTGTCTGACGTCAGAATACAGTCAGTATGTGGCACCCGCACCTGAGTGTTGAGAATGCGCACCAGCTACTAGCACTCCAGAATGCACTAGAGAAACAACGTCGGCTTTGCACACTGTGGATATCTGCCTTGCGCTTGGAGTGGAATGATTTTGAGAATTCAAAACACTCAAAAGATCCAATGGCAACGGCGTTTGTTTGGATTGGTGTTGTTTCTCTTCCTTTCTCTTGCTACCCGAAAGCTTTCTCCATCCAGGCAGTCAAGCCCTTGGGGAAGACCAGAACAGGTGACAACAGCTGCGCGACTGTGTGTCGTGGCCACACATGTCCAGGGGTAGCCATTAGCCATTCTGTGTGGTTTCTATAAAGCCTGAAATTTGTGCCTTTACACCGTGGGATCAGAGACATACCTGACACTAGCTAGTCATTTACGGATTGTGTCTCCTTTCTACATCTGTTGTAAACAAATCCGACACTAAGTGTCGCTTTGCCTGAAGTAGATGTCTCCATTTGTTTCATTTTTTGTGTCCTTCAACTGTCTACGTAGGTTTAGCTCGCGTGTAAGACACATTTTCTGCTTCTTCTGCCTGAGAGCAATATACGTAAATTAATTAATTAGACACATTAGCGGACTGCAATAAAATAAACCACCCTGCATGTTTTAATGTTTGCTGAGCATCGTTTTGAGCAGCACAAAAGGTTTAGTTGTGTCGCGACTGAAAGATCTGCACAAAGAAATTCCAGCAACATGTTTGTGGGAATTTCCCGTGTTTGCTTTAATGCAGCTAAATATAATAATCGTTTAACTAGATGTGATTTTAAACAGTTTCGTGTGAGATACATGTACTTTAGCTAAAGACCTAATCTTATTGGAACACTGTTAGTCTGCATTACTCATTTCACCATGATCATAGTAGTGCATTGCAAAATGTGTCACGGCGTTTTCTTTTCCTGATGCTACAATAAATCTTCTGTTCTTTGGTTGTAACGTTTCCGGTAGTTATAGTTGCGTAATATCAGCTATCGTGTTATTGTCCTAGAAGAATAAATAAGCAATTTATATGAACCCAATGTTCTAATGCCCATTGATATAATTAATGCGTTATGTCCATGCAAATCAGACTTCTCGGAATCAAAAAAGTGCATATGTATTATATGGCACACAAATATTGCAATTATTATTGCCATTAAAAAAAAAAACAGATTAGGTGAAAACAATTTTGTTAACAAACTAGAGGCACCCAAGTACCAAGTTCCACCCTATAATATTTTACAGTACTTGCATCTGGCTGTTGAGTCGTTCTGATACCTCAATATGTTGCTCCGTTACAGTATCTCGCGCCGTATTCAGCAACACCACAGAATCGGCCCATTGATTCCTCTGCCGGAGGAGCTATTAGAGACAGGGAATGCAGGTCGCTTGGTAGGGGTAAGGGTAGGGCAGGGTACGATGAGACGTTATAGATGAGCATCACCTACCAAGGGTAGAGAAGGGCGTATTAATAACCCCTCTCACAGAGGCAGGGTTATCAAGCGCCACGTCCAAACGGGACCGCCGGATGTTGGCAAACGTCGGAGAGCGTTTGATGCACATGGCCCTAGAGTGATCCGTTGTCCTGGAGATAAGGGCGTGTGATCATAGCAGACGACACTGACGTCATGAAGGGAAGGGTGGGGGATAAAGAACAGACTGTGAACACTATATTTACGACCCCATTGTCAAGCAGAGATATCGGTCAGACTGAATGCATGTAGCTGGAATCTACCTAAAATACATGTACATTTATATCTCGCTATAACCCATAGTTGCTCAAAACTCATCATAGAAAAATGGGAATACAGACATATTCCCTCTTTCAGGTCACCGGGTCACTTTCTAAATTGCAGACATAACTTGTGGTTACAGATATCAACGTCCCAAGACATTGTAAATAGGCCAGAGGTTATTTTTAACAGGGCGAGGTTACTAGGTCATTAGGTCACATTTTAAATCCCCTCCCAGGTTGCGGGTCACTATTTGAAATACCAAGCTGGAGACCCATAGCATTTTCTAGAACCATCCTGCTTAATTCACTCATTGGTGGAAGTTTCGAAACAGGAATTGCGTTTGATGACAAAATGTCTGTATCTGATGATATACTGCATTTTAATACTCCTGTCTTACTCGAACTACCCTCTCTCTCTCTCTCTCTCTCTCTCTCTCTCTCTCTCTCTCTCTCTCTCTCTCTCTCTCTCTCTCTCTCTCTTCACTGTCTTTCCACTTTGTGTGCCAATGACCCCCTTCCCCTAACCACCGTGGTTCCCAGTGTTACCTCTGGCATGATGCAATAACTCAACCCCCACATGCTATCCCTAGTGACCAATAGTTACTGCGCTCATTTGTCCATAAAATACCTCAGTCCTGTACGAACTTTTACGACAGTACCACGTGATAAAACAGCAAAGAGCACGAGAAGGTGGGGGCCGCAACACGAAGTAATTGTCATCAGAGGAGCCATATACCGACGGCACATAAAGGCGATGACATTAACAGTGATGAAACGACCTGGTACACCTTGGCATCACAACCATCATCAGACCATAGCACATTTACACCGTCTAATTATACGCGATCTCGTAAATGGAGACTTAAGGGTGTGAGGAAACAAAGGGTTGTCTGTTATGCTGAAACCTCGAGGACTGATGTACCTCACGCCGCGTCTGACCACAAGGAGCAATCGTTTCCACATTTGGCAATTAGATACTGGAAGATAGAGAAGAAAGATTCGAACAGCTTGGGAGAACATTTCGTAACTTGAAATCAAAACACAAAACAAACTGAAAAAAAAACAACAACATGCATTAAATATTGCGACATCAAGGCATATATGTATGCAAGTATGTTCAACTCGTACAAGTAATCTATGCCTAAACTCCGGCAATAAACGTGGAATCTATCCCGAGGTCAGATTGTTGTGTATCCTAACCACTTAAATGTTTTAATATATAAGTGGTTAGGAAGTACAATTCAACATTTACAACACTGCAATATCATTTCTATAGGTATTTTTTTATAATCCATAAGTTGAGACATTTCATTGGCATTAAACCGTGACGAGTTTCGAACCCGCTCCACGGGCATATATGTCACACTGCCTGGCGCTATAACCATTCGGCCACCGGACAGGGACATATAGCCGCATAACCAATATTGAGAACCAGGAAAACTGTCCTGTCTTGGGCGTCTCCGTGGCTGTTCGTGCTCTGATTGTACCGAAGAAGTAATATTAATTTACTGAATTCAACATGCAGGAATCGTTATGTGCCTATATGCCTGCATTCCCTCTCTCCCTGCCGTCTCGTCAGCGGGCAGAGAAAGATAAATCCCTGGCTCGGGTTTCTTAATGTCCGATGTCTTTCTGCGGCAGGAGAAACGTCATTGTTTTTGGCCGGGAAATTATTCTTAAAAAAATTGCAGCCCGAATAAAACTACGCTCACCAATGTGTATACACCGTGATTTATGGAAATGAGATGGAAATTGCATTTTAGACGCGACAAAGACTCGCCTGGTGATCGCATGTTCCTGTCTTTCTTGTAATGATAGTATTTGCATATTTATATTAGCGTTGCACAAACAGATACATTAGAACCCGTGGATATGGGACATCCGTTAGACGTGAGAATGTTTCCTGCTTTCTGCTTACGTATATTGTTGATTTGGATATGCATTTCTGTCTCTTTAACGTGCGGATGGAGTGAAATGGGGCTCCCTCTCCCGAACAAAAAGAAAAAAAACAAAAACAAAAAAAAAAACAAACAAACTCCGTGGAATTAAAACGTGATCATTCTAACATGAAAAACTTGGCTTTAGGCCCCTTTGTGTGCATAAGGAATAACTGGCTCAGCTGGACGCTTCTCTGTACCCGTAGTAACAAGTAAACCCAAATGCTTCTTCTTCTGTGCCAAGAGACAGTGTCTTCAGTACCAAGAAAGCTCCGCTTATGTGATCTACGCTAAAAGGCCAGGGATGGCCCCGGGCAGATGTTTGAAGGGAGCAGGGTTGGGGGCTTCCGAGTCCATTACTTTCCATCCACCTGGCGTTTGTTTCTGTCAGTTATGGCCGCCAGTCATAAACCGCTGTCTGTGCTGGTAATATAGCTATATAACATACCTGGCAATGCGCAGGAACGGATATGGAACCAAGGGAATGTTGGTAGTCTCTCTCTCTCTCTCTCTCTCTCTCTCTCTCTCTCTCTCTCTCTCTCTCTCTCTCTCATACAAGACAAATTTCCTCCATTTTTATCCCTGTTATGTTGTCTGGTCAGTGATCATGGGGCTCAACGGACTGTTTCAAGGATGACTGTCAGCTTCCAGTCGGCTTCCCATGTGCCTCATTACACATCAATTTCTCCCACCAGGGTATTGTTACATATCATATCTTACTATATCTGTTGTTGTTTTAAAAGCGGTTACAATCATAATCTATATCTCGGGGTTCAAGAAAAGAGACATCGGCATTAATCATAATCTATCACAAAGTTACATGGAAATGGAAGACAGTTTCCCGTCCCAGGATGCTATACCCCTACCGTACATGGCTCTTCCTCCTATCTGAATGTATTTTCATGATTTTATTACGTCCAAAGTGCATACTCTAAGCGGTTGTTGATATTTAATTTCTGTTCATGTAGATTCGATCCATATATTCGCGCCAAAACTAATAATAAAACATGTAATAATAATCATAATAATCATGATAATCATAATATATTAAGCATAATGAAATAATAATATAATAATTTACCATTATTTACCCTTATAATGCAAGTACATGCGTGCAACATACATTTATAATTTGGTACAGTTCACGGTTAGCACCAGTGCCGAAAGCTGTAATCGGCAAATGAGAAAAACATGTAATAATTATAGACAATAATAAGTTCGGATATGTATAAGCTAATCGTCTCTGCTTGTGTTAAAAGTATATCCACGAACTGTACGTTATGGCTTTTAGAGAGTCTAAGACGGTGCGACCTGGCATCTGGAAATTATTGGACAAGAGCACATAGAATAGAAAACAACCTGTCTACAGTATATAACTCCTTTTCCTTAAACCTCACGCTATTTAGACAAATCAAACTACAGCTTCGCTTTCGATAATCCGTTTCAAATCTGATTGAAAAGTCGACAGCAACGTTGACCGATGTATACGCCACAATTGAAACTCAGACAAAATTTCAGTGGAATTTTCTGATACACTGAAATCGTATGAAACTTTGTCCTTAATTTTGTAATTAGGATTTGCATTAATTTATATCTGTATTTAGTTTTACTTCAATAAGTTTATTCGCGGCATTATCATTTCAAGAGCTCAAGGTTGGCCGTATGCAACATTGCACCCTTACGTGGTAAACACTTGAAGGATTTCTTGGAATATATCAAGGACACCTGGAGCAAAGGGGAAATAATCGAAAGCGTCTTTTCACATTCAGAAATGTTTGTTGGCTATACCTTTATATAGTAAAATTTTAGTAAAAACATTCGGAAAATATATAAAGGAGTCTTGTTACATTTAGAAATGGGTGTTGGCTATCCGGTACCTGATGAAAATCTCAGTTGGCTTGATTCAGGTCACAGACTAACCCTATGGCAGTGCCATCCAGTGGTCCCTGCAGACGTAACCAAACCAGACTCCTCCTTGAGTTAGTGTAAGTTTGTGACAGGCAATACATCAATGCTACCCCAACCCCAACCCCAACCCGCGGCCTTAGTCCATCCTCTACTGACCCAGCGGACACTCGGAGATCGCAGTGACCTATCATCCAATGCTAACACACGCAGACACCCGGGGTCTCTATCAGCAGATACAAGATAGACACACAGAGCTTGCTTCCAGTCTGTAATCACATAACGTAAATCAGAGAAGTGGAGGGGATGGGAAAACGGGGGAAGACATTGACAGAAAGAAATATAACCTCATCACGTACCTGTGTTTGGACGCTGTGAGATGGTTCAAGGCAGGCGGCTGTGTCAAATAGATGTGTCCCTGGTAACCTCGGACTTCCACGCTTTCCCGCTGATTACAATTATTACGTTTCACAACGGGAGAAAGGGAGGCGAAAATTGCAGAAAATGGATGACATGATTATTGCCAAACAGCCCAGTCCCTAGCCCTTGGTTCTAAGGGGATGTCCTCCTTTAGGTTAGCTAGGAGGCTGACTGAATCTGGCTCCCTAAAAAACTTCACCTTGCTTCATGGGTGCGATGATCTAAAGTCACAGTATTAGATCTACTGACAGCTTCCTAATTGAAATATGATTATCTCTTTAGGGCGCAAATTGTTGCGGTCATTATTCATCGTGGGTTCTTTTATAGCAACACGTATTCTAAACAGAAGACGTATGCTAATAATTACTTAATATCATGGGAAATTAACTCTTTTGAATGGTGAATTATAAAATGAACAAAATTTCACAGAACAATACAATCACACAGATTTCACAGAAATAATATAGCAGCAAATAGTCATACTAGTACCACCTCGATTAGTCCACTATATTTAGTACAGATAAGCATGTTTGTCATGCAACAATGTAGACTTCTAAGATAAAGGTGTATCCTAAATGTCAAGTGGCATCTGAGATCAGAACTCACAGAGTAATTTTGACTTAGATATTGTACTTGATTCTTCAGATTCTCAACACACGATGAGCACAGGTATGGCCCATCAGTCAATTTGAGTTCTTCTTCTCGACAGGTGTTTTGAGGAAGGCAGTCCACAGAACTATATCTCACCGTATAGCTCTTATAGCCCCTTGAAATGTTTAACCATATCTCTTGTCATTAGCTCAAAATGTCGAAAACATCGTAAGTCCACTGAATGACCCCAGAATTCCATTGAACACTAAAACCCCCCCCCCCCATATATGTTGAACTATTACCCGCGAGACCAAACTTTCACTCAGTGTCGCTGTACGATCGCCCTTTTTCCAGGTAACTGAGGTTTGTGGTTCCTCCATAGGGTACAATGGTGAATGTTAAATTTTCGAACACAACAATCGAAAAAAAATCGTTTAAAATCGGAAACTCAAAATTGGAGAAAGAAAATACAGTTAGTGATATTTATTCAGATATCTAAAAGATAAGATAAAAAGTTATTTGACGTCGGTCTGATCAATAAAACAAATATAATGATGACATATCATTATGTAACAAATGTGAGGCAGAACATGAACGAAATGAGTCGAGAGTTTGAGTTATATACAAGATATACCATCATAATGATGTTTACTACCTAATGCAATGGCTGACTGCATGGAGTGTTTCTTGTAGGGTTTTACGTTCATCTCTGTGCTCCTTGCATATGGTATATAGTACATTTTCTGCTCACTTTAACAGTTAGTTG
>JAAUYG010217806.1_pt1 | contig 12394 bp, 4 predicted proteins | sample 7278091 | NCBI WGS metagenome assembly JAAUYG01 (sample SAMN14350201, study PRJNA611818) | marine sediment metagenome | isolation source: surface marine sediment (0.6m) | place: French Polynesia: Moorea | collected 2018-08
CGGATGGACGGACGACAGACGATGGACAAATTGCGATTTCATGAGCTCTGCTATACAGTTAAGCAGAGCTAAAAAATGCTACTCCTTCCACGAATCACAACTAAATCTTTTCAAACTTTTACTGAAATTTTGTCTTCAGTATTTTCACAAAGTTACTTTTTCAGATTTTTGAAATTTTGTATTTTTAAATTATATGAAACTTTGACATTTAATATGAGGGGGGAAATGGGAAATCATTAAATGTGGAATATCTTGAAAATGGCTGGCCGTAGAGCGAAACTGATGAAAATTGGGGACTCGCGGAAATCCATATGTAGGGTACTTTTCGGGTCAGGTGATTTGAGTTCAGTTTGGGGTCATTCGGTGCACTTTTGCAAAATTTCCAATGTTAAGATTTTCAAAAGGCTACTTCTCCCCCAGTTTTCATCGAAAATTTATGGAAATCATCGCGAATACAGGCCATTACTTTTCTGCCTATCTGCCAAAGCTTAAAACTATATGGCACTTTGAAGATACATGTAAGCTACCTCGGCTACATTGCCAGTATCCATAAAGCTATGCTGGTTTCATCTGGCAAAAGGTCAAGCAGACGTAGCTATGCTGGTTTCATCTGGCAAAATGTCAAGCAGATGCCAAGGCCATTGGGCCTCTTGTTACTTAAAATCTCATCTGCGCCATGAGGACAGTTGTGGAATGGTGCATAAACAAATCTAATGATTGAATCTCAGGTAGAAAATCTACTTTTTAGGTATGATGGCAGCACTAAATTGTTTCCAGCTTGCTCAAGTGGATGCAATTTTTTGCCCCATATTCATTTAGAATGGGCCCGGAGGGGCTGATACACTTGTAGTAGCCCTTATGATTCTCTCACTGTCCCAAATGCTCAGTGCACTCTTTAGCAGACCTTACTCACCTTATTCTTAAGATTACTTTAACAATTAAGTATTTGTGCAAATACCAGTTAGTGTTCCGATAAACAGGTAAACGCCAAGAACGATGCTATGTATAATCAAACAGATTTCATTTATTGTTTGCTACAGCATAATTTATGAATGATTTAATAAAGAAATAGCACGACATTACACAAATGGAAAACCGGTAACAAGAAAAGTATTAACAATCAATCAAGAGTCCAATCCCCACATGGAACTTGTGCTGGTGGAAAAAAACAACACAATACTTTTTACACAATTGAATGAAACGTCATACATAAGAAGATTCTACACTTTTCATGGTGCATTCATGTACACTGGAACAAATCCGCTTTCTGACACACAGGTAGACAGACAGAACAGGGACTTGCAGTTTAATACCTACTTGAATGTAAGAGAATCGTTTTTGCAGTCCTAACATTGCCTGGCTGGTTGATTTATAATCACAAATAGAACAAGCTTTTTTACATAGTACCGATAATAATTTGCACCCCTCCCACACTTACATTTATACAGACTACATTGTCTTCTATCATATGCTGTTGGAATAAACTTATTACATGCCACAGTAACTTTGATACATATCTTGGTTCTCTCAAGCCCTTATTTTACTTGATATATGACAAATAACACAACTTCCTTCCCAAAAATACTGCATATTTAGATCTAAATATAACTAGCATAGTTCTTTACAGTTCAGATAAGCAGTTTTTAGACTCTGAAGTGAAGTAGTTTTGACTTTGAATGGGAGAATGCAACATAATAATATTGTCCCAAAATTTTTCTCTTTACTTGTCGGATTACATGTGACCCAGTTTAAATTTCACCTTTTTCATTTTAATACGCATTTTGATTTTATACCTTTACAATGTGTCTGTTACACTCTTCCTAATCGCTCTTTTTAATTTTTTTGCATACAATTGACATTTATCATACTGGTAGGGATACTAAAGCAATCTGGACAATACCGGTAATCCACATATACATACATACATACATCCTCTTCAGTACTTCAGGCTTCCGTGCCTATTGACTGCTCATTAGTGACATCCTCAGTAGAAGTATTTGTGCGCATGCGAGGTGTCACAGTCTCGGATTCATATGCTGGGATACTGCACAAACACTAGGTTTACAACATACGTTATGCATGGGACATATTCAAGATATAAGAAACTACATATCCACCTATTCTCCCTTTGAGTTTGCATGTGTTTGTCACTTGTCACATATTTTCAGAGGCCATTATGATCTTGAATTAATCAAGATCAAGAAAACACAAAACTTAACATAGTGAATATTTGGGAGATTTCGAGCCCAGCATTCACAGAACCTTAGAAAATCCTATTAAATTTACTTAGGAAAAAACATTTCCGTTGCATGATCCTTTCAGTTAACCCAACTCTATCAGCCCAGGGCAGAGACACAGCTTAAAGGCGTATAGAAAACAGTGTGTTTATTTGAAAATATGCACTTAATAAAACAAATATGGTAATATAACTGTACAACAAGGGGTACAATTGGTAGTAACCTTGCAGTCCCCAATCTTCATTCAACATACATCATACATGTAACACCCATTAAAATTAAAAAGTGAATATTTAGAGATCACCATGCATATAAGTACAAAAGTACTATTAAGGCATGATTTGGGGTAACAGTTGAGCCAGTCTGGTTTTAATTCCACAGCTGTAATTCTCAATACATATATATTTACATAGTATTGCTGATCCAATCACAGACCTTGCTACAATGATCCAATCACAGGCCTTGTCACAATGATCCAACCACAGACCTTGTCACAAAATTATCGGCCAATCAGCATGACCTGGACATGCAGTAGGGTAACAGTTTACTTAATAAAATATGTAACAATTCCTATGTATGAACAATTCTGTACAAGCTGTATGATTGGAATGCTTTTATATGCATCATGGTAATAGTCATTAGTGAACTATTGATTTGAAACGCACTGGCAACATGGTATGCATTTCCTGGAAGTTATATCATTTCAAACAGTTTTGATGGGACGGTGCCAATATTCACAACCAGACCATGCCAGGAGATAATACTTAAATATAATGGCAGATTAAAACTGCCCATTCATACAGAAAAACTAGCTCAGCTAGGCTACTACAGCTGAGCTAAACATAGTCTTAAATTGAAAGTGATTTTAAACTAGAGATAAGATTTATGCTGAAAATATAAAAGTAATGTCACTGGTAGTCAGTCTTAAAATAGAGGAAAGTCTTAAAATGGAAGAGGGGCCGCTGTAATAGGGGCCGCTGTAATAGTAAATCAAAGACATTTGTAAACCAGCTCCAAACTACTGTTAATAAGTAAAGAGCAGCCGTACCACATTGATTGGTACATCACAGCACTGCAAACTTGGACGTACATTGCACAAGATGTTGCTCAGAAAGAATATACATGTACAAGTCTTGCAACTTTCAAGACTGGACCACAACATTACTACATCTTGCATCAACCATTATTATTTTAAGAATTAACTGTCACACAGTGCAAAATACAGTAGTCCATCTGTTATACAGAGTACAGACACCCCTTCTACCAAACAATTCAGTCCTTATTAAGAGAGGTGTCATTCAGCGAGAGAGGGAGCATCACATGCATTTGTGGTACTTGCTGCCAAGAATGTGTCCTTTCTAGAGAGGGTGTCCTCTCTATAGGGTGTCCTCTTAAGAGAGAGAACAGTGTACTGGGACACCAGCCGACAGTATAAGGCAAACAGTGGGCATAATGTTGGTCCCATACACCTAGCATACGTACCCCTTGTACATACACCAGTATTTTGCCAGAAAACAAGGGCACATGAAACATGTGTTATGCAGGAATGCTAGGAGTCTACAAGGGCAGACCAGCTGCGACATAACTGATGATGCCTGCATCACCAAGTTGATCACAATGTGTTATAATATAGTACATGTACAGTGCAAACTCCCTTTACGACCACCTCAGAATTAAAGCCACCTTATGATAAACACCACTTTTCAGCGGTACCAAAACTATATTTCCATAGTTTAGTAGTCCATAAAACATGGCTGCCTTACACATGCATAATTTGACCAGTTTATGACAGGCCTGTGGTTGGTTTTAACTCTGAGGTTCCGCTCGGATACCAGTATGCACGACACAGACAGACCCCTCAGTGTACCCCAATACCACTTTTTTAACATTGACATTTCATTATTCACTGCTCTCCAGCAGAGGTATTCCATCTTTCTTTAAACAGTTAATTTCTTGTTTTCATGCATTAATTAAATACAAGCAGAATTATAGACTCCGTTAAAAAAACCCAAACCGTAGAAATATACAATGGACATCAGGATACAGATGCTCTTAAATCGTGTAAATGTGAAAATGATAATTGCTATGATTATGTAACATACAATAATACTTCTCTGATCAATACAAATTTGATGTGAGCCTACTTGGAACTTTGAAAATAAGTGAATCTTTATGGAGTTCAGGAAACTTTCATTGGTGCCTTGTTGTTGATTGGCAATGACCACTTGCCACACTTCTGTTAATTTGTACTACTGGTAATAAGAATATTATACCATAATTAAATAATGATCATAACTATTACATACATACATGTACATTTGTTATTCACTTATAGAGGATGAAGATCAACTGATCTTTCTAACAGTCCTTTTCTCTTTTAAATAGTACCTCTGGACAAAAAGTGGTTAATTTAGCACTTTTAAGTCGCAACCCAATGTTTCGTATAAGGTTGTGCTACTCTCCATGCAGAGCACATATACACAAGCTACAATTTGTTTTTCAGAACCCCAGCTACTCGAGCTGGCAATGTTGTATGAATTTTATTCAGTTGTGAACACGACTACTCCTGATTTAAGGGAACAAGGTGTACATGCCACTATACTGTGTTCCTCTTTGGTAGTAGCCACTCAAACATGTAACGGGTATATCCACTACAGTGCAACCCCGCTTAGTGATCACCTCGGTAATCAGATCACCTCACTAATCAGGTCATGAATAGCAAAGTCCCAGTGAAAATCGCATTATACAATATAGCCACAGGACCTCACGCTAATCCAGTCACCTCGCTATTCAGGATTAAGGTCAGCCTTCAAGTGCAAAACGCTAAATATAACCTCAGTATTAAGGTCACCAAGAACTTTGATCAAGACGATTACTGTGATCAGCAGCTGTTATTAGGTGTGAAAACAACAAAGAGGCCATGGTATTGAAGCCAATACAATGCAGTCATTCTGAAGTGAAGCCACGTACATGTACAATAACAGAGTAGCCTTTTGAAAGTTACATGTACTGTGACAACGGATTTGAAATATGAAACCAAAACTTGAAGGTGGCCATAGGAGGGGGGTTTGTCTCCTTTGAGACCATAGATAAAGGGTACATGTTGGAAACCCAGTCTTTGTACATGTAACTCAGAGGAGATATATGTCCCACTAAAATATGCCTGTCATGTAAGAAACCACAACAATTGGTTATCTGAAACAATGCTTATAAACAATAACTGATTAAATACTACATACATCACATCTGCCATAAAAAGATACATACTCTTCAGAACATCAAACGTATTCAAAAGCTATCCATGACTTTGTCACTGTACAAGACTACAACAGCAGTCGCCTTCGTTAGGTACTGATTCAGACACATACTCACTAATAAGGTCACCTCGCTATCGAGGTCAAATTAGCCCAGTCCCATCGGTGACCTGATTAGTGAGGTTCTACTGTACTCAAAAGACTCAAGGAAACACAGCATGGTGGAGTACACAGACCTTATATCCCCTCAAATCTCTCTAGTAGTACCTTTTGTAATGAATTAATTTAGTTACTAGATACTCAAAGTGCACTGTATAACCCCCAAATAACCTTCAACACTAAAAGGTCAAAGGTACCCCTAGCTGGAAGACCTGTCTCCTACAAGCCGAGTTCTTTGACACTTTTGGATGGTCACATGGCCTGCTTGCTGCTTCCATCAGAAAATGGCAATAGCTGCAGGTGAGCCAGGTATTCCGGCTATGCTCAGTTTGTGGCACAAAGATGATACATTATATAATATTACAATATTGTCAGTGTACTTCGAATACGAATAAAGATATTATTATTAGCTCTGCTGACACAGTCAAGCAGAGCAAACAATGTCAGGTGATAGAATATTTTGTGATGCTAGTAATCCTAATATTTCCACACACAATATTCTTTCAATTAAGTGTATTATCTACAGTGATAATATAGTGAAGCTTTGCTTGAAAGACCACTGCCAAGAGGGACCACCTGTCTTGAGAGACGACAATTTTCTGGCACCAAGGCAAACCGCTCAACACAGATGAAACTGTCACCAAAGACCACCTGGTTTGAGAGACCACATTTCTGTGGCAGAAGGGATGGTCTTTCAAGATAGGTTCCACTGTACATTAAAACGATACCTAAGCTGCTGCCCTGGTTATCTGTGTTTCAGGGAAACTCTGTAGGGTGGTTCTCTGTTTTTCAGTCTCAAGTACAATCGCACGAGAACCCAGAGAACAATTAGCACACCTCCAATGATATAAGTAGCGATTACAGTCCTCTCATCTGGTAGAAAACACTTCTCTGTAGTGAAGTTACTGTTGTCCACAGTTAACTGAAAAAAAAACAGACTACCATTATTAGATATTAGTACTAAGTCAAGCCAATTACATAAAGAAATAAAACAAAAACAAAACAGGAATACACCCATGGGGTGTTTAATACTGTGATAAACAGATGAAGTATTGGCACTGACATCTAAAATTCTGTACATGTTAGTCATTTGTTGCAAAGGCAGCACCAACTTGTAAATATATATAGAAAATATATAGTTTATTATATAGAACTACAGAGAACTATATTAATGTCAGTATACTAAGTATATTACCATAATTCTGTGGGCTTAAATTTTAACAGTATATAACAGTACCACCAGTGTATCGTTCTGGGAGATTAAAACTTAAGAAATACCCACCAAGAGAAAACTGGGATTTTTCTTGTTTCTCCAACTAAAGGAAGGAACTGTCCACTCTGGGGTCCCATCAGGATGCACTCGGTGACAATAATGATGGGTGTGACCACTGATCACAAGGCGGGGTTGAATCAACCGGAACAACTGTAAAGTGTGTGTGTGAACACATAAATAATATCTGAAATACAGCTGTGAGAAAACACTAGTACAAAAATGTACACGTGTGTAGTATTATGCTACTGGTGATATATTTATTAACCCACTAAAATTAGCACTTCTGCTGGCTTGTGGTTCAAAAAGAACTATTTTGACCAGCTATTTTGACAAAGCCAGCTTTGTACCATTACCAAACTCACAGGTGACTGTAATATTTACAAATATTTTGTTTCTGGTGGATAAGTTAATATGCAATGTAACTAAGTAATTGTGACCATACTCCTAAATCCTGACTTGACAAGTTGGTTGCATCAAAATACCAGCCTATCTGAACAACAGGTACACTGAACCATACTGGTACACCTTTGTCCCTCAATCCCCCCATACAAGTGAAATGTTTTATACAAACATTTGGTCATACAAACATCCAGAAGGAACACACACATCTTTTTGGAAATAAACTACTACTGCTACTACCACTACTTCTTAATAGTTCAAATAACTTTAGTTCTTTTAGTTATAACTTTAGCTTTTCAGTTTGGAAATAAACTACTACTACTACTTAGTAATAGTTCAAATGTCAAAAGTACAAGCAAAAATGTAGAACAACTTCTCTGCTCATTTCTATAATGTTTCACATTCAAATTAGACATTCATGTTGTGCAAGAACTTATTATTATAATGTTATCAATGGTTTGTGACATGCAAGAGAAATATCAGGGTTGTTTAAAAAAAAAGATGATGGTGAGCATGTAACAAATTGAGTTACCATATCCGAAGCCTGCTGTGATAAACAGTCATGTCTGGGCACAAATGGTTGGGATTTTTCCTCCAGAGGGGCTGCATCTGGTCCAGAACAGTTGATATCAGAGTTCCGGTACATTGGGAAATGCTGGAATAAAAATTTGAAGGCATAAAAAATTTGTTCCAGTGAGAACTGGCTGAATAGTGGAAAACACCAGGGTATTTTAATGGTAGACTAAGTTATACCATATATGCATTGTAGGTCAACACATGGTCAAGGTCCCGCAGGGGCTTTGAACAACAACATGCATCAGGAACTAATTGGCAGGCTAGTGAATGATGGTCAAATACAGACATGTATTTATAAATACTAATCAGCTAAAGTTATTCATTTCCACTCATGACCATGTTCATTACTCATATTAATTTAATGTTCAGTCATCCCAGCCCAAACACTAGCATGTGCAAATCAGGTATCCTTACAGGTACCACAGCATGTACCTGTACGATCTGCATTATTTAATCATGACATGCTGTCATAAATGCATGGAAAATGAAAATGGTAAATTTGCTACATTCACACAACAGTTTTAAATTTATACCTGCAATATGATAGGCCTTGTATATTTAAAATTCCGATGCCGACTGCAACTTTCGTCGCTGGGGTTTCCCTGTCAAAAGTAACAACAAAACAGCCTAGCAACAGTATTCCTTCCAAAGACAGTTGTGAAACATAGGTTGCATCTGTATGGATAGCAATAAATTTAAATTTGCATGGGAGAAATAGTTTCATTGACTTATATCTGAAGAATATTTCATGTGTGAAATGTGCGTGACATTTCACTGTAATAATTAGGTACTGAAACATATTACTTGAATTTCTTCTACCTGATGTTCTTCTTCAGAAAAACTGTATGGGTAAAAATAATTTTCTGTATTCCATAAATGTATCTCCAGAAAACAAGAGCCCCAAAAATGAATTGGTTGAGGAGGGAGAAACCATCTTTCTTTTCAAGGAATCCAGCCTGTCTTTACCTATCAAACCCATAAAGCATTCGAAACCGACATGTACCATGTACCTGAGCACATCTCAGCTGCTGTGCAGCTTCCATCAGCTGTTGTTCCGCTTCCCTACACATATCGCAGTGGTCACCTTCAAAGGCCATGCTATTTAGCAGAAGGAAAATGTTGCCCTTGGAGTGCACCATGTTGACCGATGGTGCATCAAATGCACTTGAAAACCTTCGCTTTTTACTCTCATCAACCCTGTAGAGGAAACAAGGATGAAGAAACATGACATGGACATTTTTCTAAATACCGGTATCATGTCTAAAACCTTACAACATACATTTGGAACCAGAGCAAAATGTTTAAAATAATAGATATTTCAGATATTGGTGCTTCTTGTAATTCTCTCACAGTTGCAAACCATTTAATTCTTGAGATGTAAGATACCTTTTGAGATTTATACTTAGACATAAAAGATCTGTCAAAATTATCGGACAGGATAAGCTAGGAGAGGATAAAGCATTTATACCATGTATTTATGTTTAAATGTTCATGTGACACTTCACAATGACAGATGGATACACGGATATATATGTATGTAAAATGTTCTCTAGGTGGGGAATTTCCATGATTCCTGCACAGTCTACATATTGTCAATACAATGTATATGAAAAAATAAATGAATTGTCTCTCTGTCTGCACTATACCCATAGGTCCCTAAAAATAGCAGATTATTTGATTTATCACCTTTGATGTCACATTTTGGCACTCAAGGATGCACATGTACCTGATTCCTTACAAGTGGCCCAAAATTAGAGAACCTAATTTATTTTTGTACAGAATAGGCCTTATATCAGGTAGTGGGCCGTAATTGGAATATGGGCCAATGGCCATTAATAGCATAACAACAGTATGTTGCCCATCCCATAAGAAAAGCCTGCCTTACATGTAATGAAAACCAATATCATGGTTTCCCACAACGACCTTGGTATCTGTGTGGAATGGTGTATAAAACATCTCATGGTATCTTCTGACATAATCTTGAAATTCAGCATCACTGCACCACTTCCCTTCATCGAACAGGTCCCCTAGAAAGATGAAAGATAAGGTATTGCATGACTTACACGATGCATCGTAAATGAAAATTACATTATATCCTTCACCCACACCCTACCCCACCATAACCAGCCTCCATACCCATGATACCATTACTATCATTCAGTCAGTGCCAGGAATCCACCCACCATACCACACCCCCTCAACAAATTAAGCTACCAGGCAAGCTAAAATTCCTTTGCAAGCGATTTGAAAAAATGGTGATTGAAAAACAGTAACTTTCTAATGTCTGAATGATCTGACAATTAATAAATTTCAACCTACCAAGAATGAACACCATGTCAGGGCTGAAAAGCGTCATAGCTGTCTGAAATGAACGCTTCATTTGCCATTCCCTGAAATTTCATAGAACAATTAGTAAACAAAGTAACAGATATATCATATGCACAGCTGAAAAATATAGATCAAGAGGTTCTTGCTTGGAGTGGGGTAGTTCATGGACATTTTATTGTGCAGGATACCAGCAATTGAAATCCATGCATTGCAATGATACCTTATGTAAAATAAACAATAATGCCAGTTTGATCAAGTAACATACCTCCTAAGTTTGTCAAACCAATACCCTTCTTTTAGCCAAGTTAAACCTCCCTACCTTAACCTATAGGAGACATATAAAATAGTTCACAATGTATATGATTCTGCCAGAACATTCAGATATCGTAGTGACATAGTTGGTGTGCCCCACACAAGAGGCCACCCCTATAAAATATTCCTGGAGCAATGCAGATTACTTAAACGAAATAATGTCTGCCAAATAGAGTTTAACATTGTGGAATTTACTACCTGCTCATGTTGTTATGGCTGCCACAGTGAATCAATTTAAACAAGAATTTGATCAGTATTTCACAGATACCAAGCAAAAATATCATTTTGAAAGTGATATCTGTGATTTTTTTTTCCTCATGATCTCTTTTTGTCGTCCACCATTCACCTGAGCATAGAGGTTTAACCACCTGTGGTCAGTATCATTCGTTGAGAATTAACATACCTCCTAAGTTTGTCAAACCAATGCCCTTCTTTTGATCCAAGCAGATGAGTATCTGCCAGGACTACGACCTTCAGGATCTCTTTCTGATTCCTTGGAACAGCAAAGTCCGACAGCTTACCATCCATGGGAGGCCATGAACATTGTAGCAAGGTCACATAATATACCAGAAATTCATTATAGAGAAACAAACACAAGGTGGCGACAAGAAATGTCAGAATCACCCGCCAGTGTATGTAAAGCACAGCCATCATTTCTGTTGCAGGATCTGCAGTCACATTTCATGTAAGAGTTTTTAAAGGAATGATGACATGATCTAAATCAAAACCTGGAAACTGCATGAGAATCCTTATGGGTATGATCCATCCCTAGTAGATCTATCATGCAGTGCAACTGCAAGTCTGGACTCCTGTACAGCAGTGAGCGATAAAAGATAAAATACTAATTTTGCAGCTCAGTCAAGTGTTAAATAGCTGAGATCGAATAGATATTTTATCGTGTGTCGTTTCTTTTTAACACATGGCAGCATAAATATATGTACTGCGTTTCTGGAGCACAAAAATAAACAAACAGCTGCTTAAAATATTACAGTAAACATTTGCAGAATTGCACTTCCGGTAAAAGTATGGAAACGCCGTTGGGCAAAAATTAAAATAGGCTGGTCGCGTTATTGGACCACCTAAGTGTCTTGCCTGGGGATTAGCCCCGGGGGATTAGCCGGAACTTTGGCGCAAGCATTCGAACTTCAAAATGGCCCTGCCCATAGAGTTCTGAGAAATAATTTTCCGTTTTCTTATTTTTACATGTGTTTCAACCGATACAGAGCTACCACCAGTACCACCAGTAATGCAGACAAGCTAGAGAAAATCCAACGGCTAGCTGCGAGGTGGGTCGTTTCATCATACTCTCTGACTACCAGTGTAACATGGCTACTGGAGAAATTGAAACTTGAACCCTTACAAGTAAGACGCCGCATCCAGAGGCTGGCTTTCATGTATGAGATCCTACGTGGCGAGGTGGCGGTGCCTATGGCAGAAGTTGATTTAAAACTCTCACAGAGACCATCCCGTGGAATTGACACTAACAGGAAGAAATTAGAGACCCTACGTACGAACTAGCACCATGGAGTTCAAATCTTCCTTCGTACCACGGACGATTGCTGGCTGAAACAGCTTTCCAGAATCCATCGTAGCATCCGACTCTGCAGCATCATTCAAGAGCCGGCTGCTGATCCATCTTCGCTCATAGTGCGCAGATCCTCGTCAGCGTGATGCCCCAGACTGGGCCCCTACCGACTACTATCCAGATCCAGACCATTTGTTTGAACGCTCTCTGTAAATAGTAGTAGTAGTAGTAGTAGTAGTAGTAGTAGTAGTAGTAGTAGTAGTAGTAGTAGTAGTAGTAGTAGTAGTAGTAGTAGTAGTAGTAGTAGTAATAATAGACAGCCTCTTCCATC
>JAAUYG010059086.1_pt1 | contig 12390 bp, 12 predicted proteins | sample 7278091 | NCBI WGS metagenome assembly JAAUYG01 (sample SAMN14350201, study PRJNA611818) | marine sediment metagenome | isolation source: surface marine sediment (0.6m) | place: French Polynesia: Moorea | collected 2018-08
ATACTTGCCGTCTTTCCGTCGTGAAAATCGTGGAAAATTTCATGAATTTTTCAGCGGCGCGAAACTAGACAGCTCTAGGAGGTGTCGCCATCTAGATGGATCTATCAAGCACTTCCGGTTACAACAAAATGCACCAAGTAATAAATAAATTAATAAAAACACTGAAATGTTTGTTCTCTTTTCTTTTTTTTTCATATTTTAAAAAACGTGTAACTGAAAAACAGTTATTCTCACGCACATGAACGAGATCAGGCAATTTTGCCAACTGAATTGAAATGGCATTCGGGCAGCGAATATCCACAGGGCAGCACACACACCATTCATCATTTAGGATTTTTTATCGCTTTGGATTTTTCGAAGGTAGGTGCGTAACCGTTTCTCTTTCAGGGGTAAGATAATGGCAGAAATGTGGACATCAGTGCTGAGATCTGGGTGGTTTTAGATCTCCACTCATGTCGAGCAATCCCTGTCACTTTGGGGAATATTTCACAGTTGGCTTCGGAAAAGCTAATCCTTCATTCATGATGCAGAGTAAAAGGGAAGATAAACTCGAGCACCCCTCCACCTCAGTTGTGATGGTATCAAGAGCCGCGTGGACAGAATTCACACAGTCACTGTGCTGGACAAGGATTGAGGATGTGAGGGGGTGAGCACTCAGCAACCCCCCCCTCACACAATTGATTTCGTGCTGCCTTTTTCCCGTCCCGTGCAGAAATAAAGAAAAGGGGGGGGGCATCGGGTGTGGCAAAACGCCTCCCCCCCCAGACCCAGTGCGGAGTGTTGGCAGGGTGAGGGGTACTTCACCCGCACAGAGCTGTACCTCACTGCCCTCCCCAGGGTCCGAGACAATGTCCATTTGTTGCCCTGTTTACTTTATTGGCTGTGAATTTGAGAACATCTTGATTATGGATGTCACCGTCGCGCAGGAACAGTTTTTGGTTTTTTTTTTTTTTTGGTTTCGGGAAGTTGCAGCAAATTTCCTGTCAGTGAGTTCGCTCTGCTGTGGACAAAGTTTCTTCCTTTTTGGTCGGTCGAAGTTCACGTGCACATGAAACGCGTTGAGATGCTCCCGAACACCTAGAGGCCAGTGTGGGTGGTCTTGCACTGGCAGAGGTTGGTGAATCAGCAAGGATCGCGCCAGCCAGAAGCGCTTTGTGGTGCAACTTGGTTGAGGCTCTCTCTGAACAGGGCAGTGGTTGTTTTGATGCGGTGCTAATGTTCGTTGTGACCACAACTGCGCGGTCACAAAGTACAGTAAATAGTGTGGATGGCGTGTAACTTTCCACAGCTTTTCAGGGTAATTGCGTTGTGCTGTGACAATTAGACACCTGAGGAGTTGAAAGTACTGATCACAAGTTGTGACCATAAACCAGCTATTGCACTGATAACGCGTGATTGCTGGAAGCACTGTGATGTTTTCACAGATGGATCTTTTGCTGATCAAAAATTTTTTTTCCCTCCCGTGTTCAAGAATTTGGCACGAAATCGCGCTGTGAAGGAAGCTGGAAAAATGCCATCGGGTGAAATACAAAGGCATTCACGCGGTTAAACCGAAAGGTTATTTCAGTGAGATCATGCAGCAGGTAGAATCGCCGTGCTCGTGTTGGTATCTTCCCGGAGGGATCGGCACTTCGGGATCTGAAGCCACAATCTTTTCTGCCACTTGTGATCACAAGGCTAATCGCACATAGCAGGAACAGCAAGACTCGCCGTGAATCACGCGCCGACTGATGCGCGCAATGTTTCAGACGAAGATGTGAATGAACAGAAAGAGTTCACGTTCCCCAACTTATCCAAAGAACAAGGGCGCTTATCAGTGTCGAGCCGACCAAATTAAAACATTTTCGGGGGAAGACGCCAAAGGCGTGGATGCCCTGCGGGATGTTGCAGGAGAGATTTGGTCGAAACATTTTGTTTTTCCCTGGTTTGTTCGTTTTACCCAAGAGTTTAAGTTTAGAAAATGCCCAACCATACTAAGACCTGAGGCTGTCAAATGACTCAATTGAACAGAAAATATCTGGAAAATATCAAACAACAAAAGAGACTCGACCAAAAGATGCTGCATCCCCAAAAGATGATGCATCCCGCAAATTCTCAGCTCTAACATGTCCACGATCCGCTTCCTCACTGAGGAAGAATTCTGAAGAAAGGATGTCAAAGGGCAATTGCTCAGAATGCCATTGTCAATCCTGTGGGCTTGGTAAGCGTCACATGAGCATTGAGATGTAACGTTCTGTCACTTTTGAGCACAACACGTCTTTCAGCGCAGTCAATGCTCACAAAATTGTAACTCTGTCGATGCGTTTACCCCTTGACCCGGGGGTGTCTACTCCTTGACCTTGTTACGACCTCCTGGGTCACACTGACTACTGTAGCTGCTGCCAAGTTGTGGATGTAGTCGTCACACGGTTCCGAGCCGTGCTGCACATCAACACGCACTTCCAATGCCAATTCTGTGCTCGTGCAGGTTTACCACATTACTTCAGCAGTTCTTCGCTGGAATTCATATCGTGTGTCAGCAAAAATGCGGAAATAATTGACAAAGTTGATCCTTGTACAGTTTGAACTTGGAACGTGTCTGTTTTTGGAATGATCGTGAAGTTGTGCGGTGGGACAATGAGTGACTGAAGGCAGAGCAAGAGATCAACACATTGCACGAGGAGTATTCACAGTGTTCACCGCAGCTCATTTACAACCAAAAAGTCACCGTGGTGGTGCAAGCCTTTTGGCATTAACATCTGTTTTTGTCTGGATACAAAGCCGAAGGATAGCTGCAACAGTGTGATCCAAATAGCAGCCCGTCTTGTGTCAGTTTTGGTGAGTAAATTTGCTCAGTTTTTCACAAGTCCATTCACCCACTGCATCATGTGTGTTTGCGTGCTGTCATTTTGCACTTTCTATTTCGAATGGTTAGCGTGATCAGGAGCAAATAGAATTCATGAAAAGGTCCACAGAAATGGCAAGGGTCGTGTGCGTTTTGTATTGCACAAAATGGAATTGATGCCAAAGCTTGTTCTTGATGGAGCGACACGAGCGATGAGTAACGGAGAGGAAGATCACTGCACAATGCGGCGAGTTTATTGTGGCTCTGGTCAAAATCAATGTGATGTGGCTCCAGGGTCCAGTTGTTGGCCACTCTACAGCTGTCCGGCTTCGCTCACAGTTCCGTCGCCATGGCTTCAAAACCCGACACTCGGGAGAGCCACAGTTGGTGGGAAGTTTTCACTTCACAGTGCTGTGCGTGCCACTCACTGCCAACAGAAGCCATAAAGGTTCTGTCTTATTTTGTACGTGTATTTTACACATCAGTCATTTGTCACTGACTGGTCCCGTAATAATGTTTCACCAGAAGGGAATTTCAGATTTTGACATTTTTAGCAAAACCCACGACTTGTGCTGTTGAATTAATTTTCTTTTCTGAAAAGAACCCAGCTGAAGAAGGTCGTGGCAAAGATTACAGGTTTGGGGATACTTCAAGTGCAGAGTTTAAGTTTTCGAGATGGGAATGTCAATCATGTCATTACCTGACATCACAACGCCACTGTGTCCACTGCCTAAAAAGGTTCATATGCATGTAAATACTGGCTTTATGTGGGTATTTTCTGAGTCAACAGAGCAATTTCTTTACCTAAATTGCTGATCTGTTTGATAGTTTTGACCTGGTATTTGGAAGTATTCAAGGGAGAGATGTGAATGTCACCATTCCCCTGGGGAGGTAAAGAAATCTTTTGAAGTATTGTTCACCATTCAGCACACTCGTGTTGTAAGTGAATTGCCCGACACGAGTTTTGTGAAAAGCATTTACTTTCGCATCACAAAGTTTTCAAGTGGAAAATTTTGCAGCACAGTAAAATGCCACAAGACATTGCAGTCAGGCTTTTATTTTTTGCATTTCCTTTGTTGTCATTTGGTTTCAAACAGCAGTGCTACAAAGGTAGCAGCCTAATGGAACAATGCTTGCTTGATGCTTCAGAATTGAAAGTATGCGCCACTAAATGTACCTGTAATCATGTTATCATTGTCATAAAATTGCTTCCTTTAGGACATTTTGACTGATGATTTAATACCGTCTGATTTCATGCCAAGTTTGGATTAAATCTGGTGCTAATGTATGGTTGTGTGTGAGTTATGTGGACGTGGGGGCCACTTCACAGAAAGCAATTGATTTCTGCAGCAAAAACCTTGTTCCAAGTTCCAATTGGCTTATCTAATTGCAGTCGTCTCGCGTTTCGTAGGTGAGATCTGATTGCTGCTTTTTGTGCTGAAGTTTTATGAATTTATGCGAATACATTTTGTTTGCTGTTTGACTGTACATGTTGGTTTGCAGCGATGAGAAATATGACTGATTGCTCGTTTTGCTGAGGAAACTATTCACCCAGAACTTTGTGATCATGTGTGGCCTGGTCCATCTGTCATGGAGCTATTTCCGGCAATACTCAGTGCATGTTTGGCTGAAGCTCAAAAACGAACATGCTTGTTTCATTCCGCCTCCCACAGTGTTTTTCCTTGGAGCCAGTGAGAACCCAAATTGAAGCAATCAGCCCAATTACTTGCAGATAAGACGGATGCTTTGCAGCAGTGTGGATTTCTGTGCCAGGTGGTGGGGATGCCATCCGTTCTGGGCATGGCACAAATGATCAATACCGTAGGTTCTGAATACGACAGCGCAGTCATTGGTCGGATATGGAGTGTTCAGCACAGTGGAGACACAGATCTGGTTCTGAGTTCTTTGGCACTTTTTCAAGAAAACAGGTTCCCGATGATCAAAATGCGGGCAGCACAAACAAGTACAACAGGGCGATCTTGTTTCTGTAATCAGAGGGTCAAATGTTTGCACTTGATAAAATCCACTGCATCAAAGAGCAGTTGGACTGTTGACAGCTGACACATCACGCCAATGTACTACTTTGATTTCCTGCAGATAAAACGGATCAGCCCCCCCCTGCACGCCCCCAAGAGGTTTGGAACACAGCAATCGCATTGAAATGTAGATGCCAGGTTTAGCCCAGGCGAGGAATTGCAGTATCAGCACAGTATCAGCAGGACAAGGAAAAATATTACGATGCTATCGTGTAAACAAACCATGTTTTTGTGATGTTCATCCGCACACAATGTGTTATTGTTCGCCACATGTATAAATCAGCCACACAGTGTGGGCTGCACTTTTTGTGACACTGTTTTGTCAAGTTCTGATGCATGCTTCACTGTGGTAAATTGCGAGGGGGGTGACAGCGATTCACCAAATTGTGCTTCTTGCACGACACAAACAGTATCAGGAAGAGTTTTGTCAGTTTTACAGCACCACAACATGTGCCCAAAAGATTGCAGACAGGAAATGCTGGTATTTGGAAAGTAAAACTTGGCAAATAGGATGCAAGTCGAGTGTTGACAAAATTACCACCAAAGAAAGCTCTCTCTAAATTGCTCCTTTGGTTGCATCGCCAGCAGCTAAAGATGGAACACAATTCAACTGGGCAGCGTGTTCTGAAAGAAGAGCCGAAGTCTTTGATGAGCGCACACTGTGCAACATTGATGGAATGTGCACAACTTGAGAAGGCAAAAAGCCACTGGCTTTCAATTTGTTCAGGGTGAAGAAAAGGGAGCGCACCTTTGTTTTGATCTGTTCTTCCAAACATGTGATTAATGCTGGATGCGAATGATCGCTTCACGTCAATAGGCAGATCAGAACGGCTGTGGAGCACGCCTGCTGAAATGCTCCCTGCAGATCAAAAGCTGCAGCTTCTCTCCTTCCGTCATGTTTGTGAAGAAAATAAAGAGTGTTTTGTTTGTTCTTGTTAACCCGGTTGCATTTTGCTTCCTATGCAAAGTGATGCGTGCAGGCATTTCGAAGTGTTGTTGATTTCTGCGCTGAACTAATATTTCATTAGCCCCTCGCATACTGAGTGGTGCAAAAGCCCCGAATCTCTCGGCTCTATTTACCAACATGGCAGTAATCCCTGTTTGAACACCATACTTGTAACGGTGCGCATATATAACTGATGCCTTCGTTCCTCGACGCAGCTGCAGAAGCCATCAACAGAACAGAAGGGTGTTGGTTCTTTCCTTGGTGTTTTGTTTGTGCTCCTGTAATGGGAAGGCTTTCTTCTCAATTTGCAAACGGATTTACACCATCTGTCATCACGTAACAGAAACTGTTCAAAATGTTCAGGAAAACTTGGGAATCGAGATGAAATGCGCAGTCAAAAAACCATCACCCTGCACAGGATATGCTTGTTATGGATAATTTACACAAAGCAGCGGGGGTTTTCCACCAACTTTTTTTCTCTTTGGGTGTTTTGCTGTTTTTACCACAGACTGCAACCTGAAAAACAGCACAGGATGTTGTTGCACTGACTCAGGGCTTCACATTCACACAAATTTTGAGTTCCTTTTGTTTCTTCTATTTTCAGATACTCGCAGAAAGTGAAATGTGACCAGCGGATGCGGACGACATTACGTGTATGGATAAGATACACTGGTGGTCGCGTTATCAGTGCTTCCCAGACTTTCATCAGTTTCCAACACAGCAGCAATGTAAGCTACGAAACATTGCCCTCGCAGGCCACAGATAAATCTGAATCTAATTTCCCGTGCAATTTTACGCGACACATGTGACAATTAAAACCGAAAGAATGTTTCCTCTGGGTGCCTGTGGAACATTTTCTCCTGCTGTTTGGAAATCAGTGTTGACTGTTTGATTTGTTCTGAGTAGAAACTCGCATGTTTTATGTCTTGCCAAATTTTTGGACGTTTGTGAGCTGAAAATGCATCATGTACTGAGTCAGTACTGTCAGAATGCAAAAGTTGACAAAATGTGAGGTAATCTCTGCGAGTGACAGGTTGCATTTGTTTCCAAAAGAAATGTATACTTTGTGAAGCGTGCAGGAATGATGTAACCAATTCGCCCAGAGAACAGCAGATTTTGCTGTCAAATGTTCCGTGGTTAGACTTGGCCACACCGAGAAAGCCAGACAAAAATGGTCGGCGCGAACGTTGTAAATTTGTGAAACATCCCCAGAAAAGCTTCACTGTCGAGGCTTCTCTGTCACGAGCCCTGATGACCAGCTGCTTCCTTGACAGATGTGAATACGCGGCCTGCCCAGCACACGAGGAGGACACGATGTCGTCTCCAGTGAAGGACTTGTACGAGTTCCTGCTGAGCGCCGAGTTGCAGCAGTACTACAACGGCTTCCGCGCCGACCTCAAGGTACGGGCGTCGTGGGGCAGTGGTGCACCTAACGCCCACACAGACAAGGACTCTCCCGCCCGAAACGGTTGTGGTGTGCCATCAAATCTGTATGTGAAGCCTGACCCTGTGGACGGGGCGTAACCCTGACCCTTCTGGGGCCGAAGCAAGCGAGGCGCGGGATACCATCTCAGGAATTGAAAGACACACCCTTGGAGTACTTACTCCATCTCATGAACAGACATGACACCTCGGGGTGCCATTGGAGATGCCTCGGGAAAACACCACGCCGGTCTTTCAAAGGCGCGATGCTCTTTGGATGGCACGGGCCTCTCAAAAGGGCTCAAATCTTGTCCCTGGGCCAGTTCAATGCGCCCGGCTATAAATTAGGTGTGAGACGTGACAATCATTCTTTTCCAGGTGACGACCATCGCTCAGCTCAAGTACGTGGATGACGAGGACCTGCTGGAACTCGGGATGAGCAAACCCGAGATCAGACGCCTCAAGAAGTTCTTCAGGAAGGAATGTCCGCAGGGCGCTCTGGGAAAAATCAAACGGGTCAGTGCCAAGACCGGAACATAGCTTGTGGCTTCAGTAACCCAACTGACCCCCCACCCCCAAGCAAAGAGAGGTCCGCTTGTCAAATCAACGTCCGGTGGTTTGCTTTTCAGCCTTCACCTCAAACCAACCACCGCACATCAACAATGAAATTCGTTTTCTTTTGCTTTTGGTCGTCGTTTTTGAAACGATATAGGAACTGCAAGTTACTGGTTCACGGAAGCCAATGAATCATTTGTGTTCTTCACCTGGGAAACCTCTCAATTTGCGATAACTCGGAGATTCCCCGAAGCTTGAAAATGATAGGCCCAAATGTCGGGCGGGCACGTTGGTTTCGTTACCCTCCGAATATTCCCCAGCATGTTCCTTGTTGCTGCAATAACAACCTTGAAGCATGTGATTATTGCACAACTCGGCACTGCGAAAACAAAAACGTGCGAGCATACACCAGGGTACACGCCAATGTTCGTTCTCTGCATTTGATTGAAAAAAGATTGCCACGGTGGTGCTGGTTCAGTTTACCGTACATTACTTATCAGTGCGAGAACAAGCTGATCTACAGGGCCCAACGTCTGCAGGAAGTGGATCGACTTTCTGCTTGATTGACGGACTTTTATACATCTCTGGACTGCCAGAGATGTGGGCCAGCACAAGTGTAAACGATTGTTGACGTTTGAAAGAACGTGCATTGGAAAGGATCAGTCTGCTTGCAACGAAGACTAAGCTTGCAACGAAGCCCAAACTACAGACGTGCACTTTTCAATTTTTCCTTGGCTGAAGAAAAAATGAATGGAAAAATTCTTGTTTTCCCATTGGGTTGGTTGGAAAAAGTTTTTTTGGGCGGTCATATTTGGCTGGAAGATTCTCAATTTCCAAAGATTGACAGCTTGCATGAAGCAGTGTTTTGATTTGCCTCGCCGCAAAAATTACAAAAAGTAGTGTTCATTTGTTTGCCTGGTGTATTTATTTATGTGTTCGGGCGTTTTGTTTATCACATAGAGATTACTCTTGGTTGCTTCTGACCACCCTTCTGCGCTGATAAAGCTGATTTATAGCTGGACCAGGTGAAGACACTGCGGTGATGAAGACCTGTGATTGATCAGCTCGTAGAGGGATAATCTCGCCCAATACTGCAACACAGGCGCAGTGTGCGTGTTCTTATCTTCGTTATCACCAGCGAAGTGAGAGACTTGTGGTGGAAAGTAAATAGAAAGATACTATGTCTTTCGAAGGATCATTGTGCTTTTGTTTATTCAATCGAAAAACGTAAGAGAAACATCTTGACATTCTTATCTATTTGTTGACAATTGATACGTAGACATGGCTTCGGTTTCTCTCCACACGGAATAGAAACAAGAATCAGAAACAGGCATTGGATACTGGTGTTTCGTGTCTGGGACATGCATCGACTGAAGAGTTTGAAGGTCTGGCACATTGATTGATTTCCGGTTTCAATGCGCACCACGGATTTTTCTCCAAAGCAGTGCGAAGTTCCAGAAAGATAAAAGAATGAGGGGAATGGGGATTGTCATCCAGGAAGCAGCCATCTATTTACTGTCCTTTTGAGGTTTTTTTTTTGCCTGACTTGTTTGTTGCTTTGGTCAGGCGCAAAGGGAAACTTGGTGCGGACCTCAGTCATAATGGTTGCACTCTGCGGCTGATGTACCAAAACTCTACTTGGAATTCTCTGATTCTGCTGAACAGGAAGGAGGAGAGTCTGGACTCACTCTGCCCACTAGTATTGCTTCCTAGTTTCTTTAGATCCATAAAAATGTGACCGTGAAATTGCAACAACCCTGTACCGTTATTTTTGCACAGATATTGAGCGCGAGGGGTGCTGAGCTGGGCGACAGACCGGTGAGTCCGGGGAGCGCGAACCACAGCAACAGCAGCCCGTCGTCCGGCCGCGTGCCCAGCAAACATATCATCCCGCACGAGGACATCGTCATCTGCAAGACGCTCGGCACCGGCGAGTTCGGCACCGTGCAGCAGGGAATCTGGACCAACGATGATGGAGACAGGGTAACGCTCCAAACACATCAAGCCGAGTTTGGAATGCGCAGAGGCATCTCCCGAATTTCCTGTCTCCACATCATAGGAAACCCGAATTGGCCCCTAAAACTGGATATGTTTTGCCACAATATCGATTCCGTGTCATGTGCACTGTTGACAGCTTTTGACAATTAGTCATGATTTGGTTTTAAAAATCTCCCTTCCAGCTCGGAAGATGATTGATGCTTTCACAGTAGGCATTACCCACCCGCATCTTGGTGCAACGTGTGTGATGGAAATGTGGCAATATTTTCACTAGCGATTTTCCTGCAATTCACGAAGACAAGACCTTGCAAGCCGCAACTCGCAATCCTCTGAAAGCTTGTGTTTTGCGCTTTCAGATTCAAGTCGCCATCAAGTGCCTATCGAAGGAGAAGCTGAACACGGGGATGGCGGACTTTCTCAAGGAGGCGACCATCATGCACTCAATAGATCACGAACATATCGTCAGGCTGTACGGCGTAGTGCTGCACAATGAAGCCTTGATGCTGGTAAAGACAATTTACTCAGAACAGAAAGAGCTGAAGACAGTAATAAGCATCGGAACCATGTTGTTCGGGACTTTTCTATGGGATGCACAACAGGAGGCAACAGTTTCTCTTTGTGTAGAGCAGTCATTGGTTGAGTTTCTGACCAAGCGAGTTTTGAAGTTTTATGAGTTGTCTCCGTTGTTTTGCAGGTGACAGAACTTGCGCCTCTGCGATCGCTGTTGGAATGTCTGAAGGAACCGACACTGCGGCCCAGCTTCACGGTGCCTGTGTTGTGCGATTTCGCGCAACAGATCGCCGAGGGCATGGCGTACCTCGAAAACAAACGACTAATCCACAGAGATCTCGCTGCCAGAAATATTCTAGTCTTTGCAAAGGATAGGGTACGGCCGACTTCCGGTTATTGGGTTTAGCGATATCAATGATTGAACAAAGTGCACAACCTGAAGCTGGAAAATTGCAAGTTACCCTGTGTGTTGTGTCATTGCAGGTCAAGATTAGTGACTTCGGCCTGTCCCGAGCTTTGGGAGTTGGAAAGGATTACTACCAGACCAACTTCAACGTCAATCTGAAACTTCCTATCGCATGGTAAGCAGATTGAACAAATGCGTTTGTCTGAAAGATGCATCAGTCTTGACAAGATGCTGTTTTGACCAACACTGAAATTTGATGGAGATGATTGTGACGATGGATCTGTATCTTAGAGAAATCAGTGGATTTGTTCTATTGTTTTGCTTACGGGACGTCGCACTTTATTGGTTTGACACAGCAGGTTGGCTGGTATATTTTCCGTTTCCATGGGGGGGATGGGGTCATGTTCTTCATTCTCCGCAGGGGTCATGTCCAAACTTTGTTCCCCAAACCAAGTGACGAGGGAAGACGTTGCACCCACAGTGTCTCTGCACTGCTTCTTGTTTTATCTTCAGGTGCGCACCGGAAAGTATTAACTACCTGAAGTTCACGTCGGCCAGTGACGTGTGGGCGTACGGTGTCACGCTGTGGGAGATGTTCTCATACGGCTTCCAACCGTGGGCAGCGTTCACCGGCGAACAGGCAAGTGTCCATCTGTTCTTGCGCTCTCCAGATTCGTGTCTGTGCAATGTGTTTTTGTTTTCTTCTCTGGTTATAGAATTCATTTGAGGGCGTTTATATTTTTAGCGTGAAAATCTCGTGAGAATTCTATACCGAGTGGTGCATTCGTGTATTTTCATTCAGTTCTCTTCATTTGTTGACGAAAGTTCGTTTTACTTCTCAGTGAACCACCGACAAAATTTTATTGCACTGTTTTTGTTCAGAATTTACACCTGTATTGTGTAAGGTAGCGTCATGTAGTTTGTTCTATTCTGCTCTTTTAGAATGATTTCTCAAACAAATTCAATGTGGGTAATCCTAATTTGGTGTCCTGGGACATTGCGAAAAAGGTAAAAAGATGTCAGACGTAAGGCAATACGAATAAGATTTTTTTTTCCTGTTGGCATGCTTCCGTTTTGTTTGAACTCTACATGATTTCGCATGTCTCTCCAGAAATTCTCAATATCTTTGGGTGCAGTCTTAACAACTTTGTGGTTCAATTTGGTGTGTGGTAGGATACGTAGGTTTTATTTCTTTACCAAACCTTCACTGACCTCACCCCTTTTAAAATATGAATATTTCCTCGCTCCTTTTTTGTCTGGATTGGAAAAGATGTCAAACGTTTTGAACTCCGCTGATTTCCCTGCTTCTTTGGTGTGGTGGTACTCATAGTGGTGGTGAGGTGTAAACTTTTAAGAACTTGAGCAAGCGGAATTAATTTTTACCCGAATCTCAGATTTTCTGTTGGAAATCGGGCAGGAGAAAACAATGCATAAGTTTGCTTTTAAGGAGGGAAAACTTGATCCATGTGTGTTGATGCTCGTGGATTGTTTTACGAATTTGTTGCCGTTCAAAAAATTCCAGATACTCGACGCAATAGACGAACCGAACAACCAGCGGTTGGAACAGCCGGACTGCTGTCCCGCAGAGTTCTACAAAATGATGCTGAAGTGCTGGGAAAACGATCCGAAGAACCGACTCACCTTCACTGAGATTATTCGCAACATAGCTCAGGTAAGTAGTGGACTGTCGCAG
>JAAUYG010144225.1_pt1 | contig 12389 bp, 4 predicted proteins | sample 7278091 | NCBI WGS metagenome assembly JAAUYG01 (sample SAMN14350201, study PRJNA611818) | marine sediment metagenome | isolation source: surface marine sediment (0.6m) | place: French Polynesia: Moorea | collected 2018-08
GGATTGGTATTAAGGACTCTATATATATCACCTATAATACACGGTGAATTCTTGATTGTAGTTTCAATAAATATTGATTCAAATTCACCCTCTATATACACCTGAAGATCATTACGCATTTTAAAGTTAATATTTTTCTTGACAAAAATTCCCACACCGCCTTTAGTAAGTGTATGGCGGTTCTGATAGACAAACTTTTATCCAGGTAAGTTATACAATTCTGGAACGTGAGAGGCAGGGGCTCTAGCTACCACTGAGTTATCCCACAACTATTTAATGTCAGTTTGCACCAGAGCCAAATTAACTCGGGGCCAAAGTGCCCTGAATAAAGAGTCAATTCGCCACGCTTCTTCCCAGTATTAACTTTATAATACATGGAGATCTATTTGCGTACGGTTTAATACTACTTCAATTACTACCCCCTGAGACAATACATAGCACAGGTCAACAATACAAAAAAAAGTACACAAGCACAGTCGACTACAGATCTGCATCAAAGAGTGTAAAAATATATATTTTTGACAGTTTTCGGTTACTCGTATACCAGCTATAGGTCCGCATGTTTCAGGCACTTAAATTGAAATGTGGAGTGCAAATAAATCATCACCGAAGCGAGTTTCCTTTTATCACCACTGTATCCTATAAGAAAACAACGAATGCACATTTTGAGCACATGTGCAACTGTGGGTCTGCGGTATACTGCGATTGAAAGAATTGAAGCGACTTTTGTATACAGCACATATACACAAATTATAGCTATATGCATCTCCAATTAGCCAAATGTTAGGTAAAATTTGAAGATAAATGCCAGTGGACACTTTCCATGGTTTGCCTTGGATGGAGCTGGTCTAGAATTAATTTAAGTGCCATCACATTCTGCTCCCATTGGTATCTCTTGGTCACATATATCTTAAGTGCTACTCTCCACTGTATATTTTCTATATGCCTCGATGTCTTAAATTTTACCCATTACGGGTCCAAAACAACGTACGCTGTCACATTCTAATTTATATTGTAAAGTGTGAAATATGTGACTTGTTTAAGTTGGGGGAAATGGTATTTGAGGTTGTGTCTGAGGAGTCCAAGTAAGTATCCGGGAGGTCTTTCTTCCCATTCTTATTTATTGGAGCTAAATTTACGTTTCCTCTATCTGGGATATGTTTGCTGCAGTCAGTTGTATATAGCTGTCAGAGATATGACCCGCTCTGCTGTTCCTTTAGCTCCACGTGTTGCGCAAATTGTCTGGCCCGAAGCCTTATATATTTTTAGTATACTTGTCTGTCAACATATCATTAATTAACCGTAGTTTGTGGTGTTTATCCACTAGTCGCCTGTTGGCTGTGTAGGCCCTACAGTACTAGTAATACTCTAGCTGTCGCTGGCATGCAGTCAATGACGTTGCCAAATGTCAGCATTTCAGCAGCTCATGTGATCACCTATATATTGCTAGGCCTATGGAATTGAACTCAAATATTATCAATAAATTTGGTCATGGTTGAGCATGATGTGGACCATGTGCACCAGCTTCAATTGTTCCCGGAAATATATAGTGTCCATCGTTTTTAAAGCAGCATCGATTGCCTTCGTTCCGTCCAGGCATTTAAAGTCAGTGTAATTATGTTACCAACAGGTAAATGGTAAATGGTGTACCAGTATATAGTCATAGCTTGTTCAGAAATATCGTTCTGTGGTTAAACACATATGGTGGCACACCCTCATCAAGGAGACAATCTATGTTCCTCCTGCACAGGCACATGTTTGCCCCCTCCGTGATAAGTATATAAATATATACACTTTAGTAATTACAATTCATTTAAAAGGCGGTATAATTTCTATTATAAGTAGCTTTAACATCGCTGTGAATCAATATCAGCAAAATCTAAAAGCAGGTACCAGTGTAATAATATAGAAACTGTTCTGGTTACTGAACATACATGTAGCTGGTCTCGCACATGTACACATGATCGAGCGTGTCGAGCGACAGCCAACAACTATAATTTGGCAAAAATGATGCACTCGTATCAGCAAACAGTAGCCAGAGGAATATAGTGCTTCCAAACTGTGTAATGTGATGCATGTATGTTGCAGACTGTTCGGGAAAATGTTAAGACATAAATTATTGATTTCCTTAATTGTTACTAAATTATTCATGCAAAGGAATTATGTGTAACCTAGTAGTGCGATCATAAATTATTGAAAAGTCTAATATGTACGAAATTCTAATATGACTACATGTATATAGTCCATTCCGTGTACTGTCAGTTATTGTCTTAACACTACCCCGCCAGCTCTACTGGGTGAGGTGTATCTTGACATGCTCCTGCATGTGTATGTCCGTGTGAATAAAATGTCAAAATCAAATGAACCAACTGCCTTCATTTTTCGCAGGGAAGAAATGATTAAATTTTGAGAAAAATCGCGCCGGCTTAATAGGGTGGGTGTGTATGTCCTAAATTTTGTCAAAATTGTAAGAGATAGCATAGGAGAAAACATTTCCAAGTGCATATGACAACCAAATGGTGAGATATAGACATATGCTTACTATTGGGCACTAATAGGAACGCATACATGGGGAGGCTAACTGCACAATTAGATTTGACCTTGAGTGGCTTTGAAGTCAAGACCTTTCGGATATCAAAGGCTTATATATCGTGTAAAGGAGCCTAGTTAGGCCATATGTTACCATTAAATAGTAATAGGAAATGATATGGGGAGTCCAACTGCACAATCACATTTGATCTTAAGTGACATTGAAGGGTCAAATTTGAGTTCAATCAGATTTCGAAGGTTTATATCTTATAAATGAGCCGAGTTACATGGTGTAGGCTTGAAAGGGCAAAGTACGATAAGGTCACTTAGATTTTCAGTGGTAGGAGATCTGTAGTAAACACGTAAATGCAGTCGGTTGTTAATTATTTCAGTGCCACATAATTATTTTAGGGGTGTGCGGAGTTTTACCCAGCACTCTTTCGTGTAGTTAAAACCCTGCTAGCTTTGCTAAGCTGCGGGGTTTTATTGTGATGCTGATGTTTGCGTGTGACTCTGTTAACAAAATATCTCAAAAAGTACTTATCCAAAGAATTTCATTTTTGGTGGATGATTTTCCTCTGGTCCGAAGATGGAGTGATTCAATTTTTCTTTTTGCAAAAGTTTTTTTTTTGGTGTTGTTGAGCGTAGCAATCAACACTTCGGAGTTTATCTGTTCTTTCCTATTGATTTCTCGACGATATCAGTTAGATGATGATCGACATATTTTACTCCATGACTTCATGAGCTACATGCTACAGAATACTTCTGATAGGGCTCAGGCACTCTAAAGTTCATTTCACCACGAAGCCCAAAAAATTCAATGTCAAAGGAATGTCACAAGTCGGGGGGTATATATAACGCTATAATTTATGGTGGTGGTGACCACGGGCTCATCCATGATGTACATGTATACATTGCACATTCTGTGACTTTATGGTTACTTATCATATGCATTGATGTGTGTAGCAATTGCATGCCTAATACATGCAGGTTCCTCAGTCTAACAGTATGCCCCTCTTAGAATTCGGGTCATCTGTTATACATTTGTAATTTTATTCAGTCTAGTTTGTTGCACCAATTTGAATGTATTTATTCGAATATCGTCTCAACGAGCAACATCTAACATAAAAGGTTTAGGTTTTTTATTGCATTCATTTGATAATACTTATACAGTAACCTGCAACTGAAAAACATACTAGTAAGAAAATAGTTTACTAATTTCTACACTGTACACTACAAGCCACTTTGTGATACGTTGTATATTTACATGCATATGGTACATGCATAGTTTGATACACAGTTGTTTAGTTGCAATAAGCACACGAGGTACATCCTGGGATTTTGTGTGTACATTGTACTATGTGAAAGACGACATGTAAGCTACAACGACACCAACATGTAATGTCTGTCTGTTGGGATGCTAACTTATATTGTTGTCTAACGGCTCCATTCGGACGTCATCCAGCAACATCCAACTGTGTAAAACCGTAGGCACGAACGGATTCCTCTGAGTGCTCTGCAGGAGCTGCAACCAGTTTCGTCCTTGTACGTGAGTCCTGATGGCGCTCCTACAATGCTCCTGAAGACTGTGAGGTAGTCGAGCGCTCTTCTCCGTCCCCCGACAGCTGCAATTCATTGATCCTTCATCAGCTGTCACACGTATCGAGCTGCACTGGAAGCCTCTGTGAAGAAGAAGGCTGATAAGATCCAGCCATTCCTGCTGATGTTGACTTCGCTTGAGATCTCTGTAGAGATCCTCGAGGAGCTGCCTCTGTGTCGGGATCAAGTACTTCAGCAGGACTGGCAGTGTGGCCATGATACGTGGCCCGTAAGCGTCAGGCTGTCTTTGCAAATACTCTTGGTATAATGAGAGGCAACGACAGCAGTCGAGCCCCTCCAGCAGGATTGTTTGGACGGCACGAGTTTGCCAGGGCTTCCACGATTCCTGAAGCCTGCTTGGGACGGAAGCTACTTGTTTCTTCAGTGGAACGGACAGTAGCAAGAACGCCAAGAAATCATTGTTTCGGACGGCCTGACACACCCGCCTGACAGCGTCCGCAACGTCTGTGTTGTCCTGGTCCAAACACTGCAGCTCGTTAGAGAAAACATCCCTGAGCTCGCAGAACACCTCACTGTTGAGCAACAGTTCCCTGGGTTCCTGACCCAGGATGGTGGCTAGGATCTGTGAGGCTCTGTACCAGCAGCTGCCCTCAGGTCCCATCAGAGCTGCCATGGACTCTCCAGCGGCACACGCCACTTCTCTGTAACTGGGCTGGTACGTGGAATCCAGGATGATTCTCACGTATTCTGCTTTGTCGTATCTGACCGCTGTCAGCAGAGGTTGGACATCGTCTTCATCGCTTTCGTCATAGACACTAACATGACTGACCTTGCGCAGCAGGCGACGCAGACTTGTCAAATGTTCAGGATCGTCTTCCAGTCCTTCTTCTATTCGAGTTATGAGTTTCTCACGAACCTCCCTGAAAGAAGCCGTGACGTCATAACTTACAGACATTAACTCAGTTTGCATGATTAAAAGTTTCAACCAGTAGCTGACTAATATATCGGTAACTGACAATGTTTTGCCGGGATATACCAAAGCCAAACTATTATGTCTTATTTTTGTCCTTAACGTATTCGTTGTATTTGTAACTTTTGCGCTGTGAAAATGATGACTTCATATATGTGCACAATCATTATGTGCATTGTGACAATGCACATAATAACTTGAAATTATCGTAAAAAGGAAAAATGTTACTTTAAGCTTAGTAGAATGCATCCTAGAGGCACTAGCATGGTGTTTGTATTCATACGGAATAAACTGTAATAAGTGAGAGCGAATGGACACAGCAAAGTAACCCTGACCATCTCTCTCCCTATAGCAGCCTCACACAAGCACAGCTTACCTGGCTTTCCTTTCCTTGTGCGCTATCCACGTGGCTTTAATTACTTTCAAAAATGTACATCGTGGTCTGCAAATATATGACGCAAAGCTTATAATCCAACTATTTTGACATATTCAATAGCTCAGATGGACATATATATGTAGCCTTTAAAAGTATAACACATGTTTATGTGATACAAAATACTAGCATGCACATGTGTAGTGTTACCGTATCCTTATTAATGTACCATGGACTCGACTCAGTCACTGTGCCACCCCTTATGGTTAATAAACTATAACTACAACCGCAACAACTACAACAACTACACACCTGGTGCTGCTGCTATTAATACCACCACCACCACCACCACCACCACCACCACCACCACCACCACCACCACCACCACTACTACTACTGCTACTACTACTACTACTACTACTACTACTACTACTACTACTACTACTACTACTACTACTATGCCACAACAGCCACCAAGTGTTGTCAGAAAATTTGGATTTACCTAAGATAAATAATGTAGCCAACACTAAACACAACTGTCAACGACACGAACAAGGTGAGGTACAGAAGCAAACTGTTGCCACCATCTGAAAGTAAAAGAAAACAAAACCAATGTAAAGATATCGGGAAGAAACGTGTGATGTAATGTAAACTGGTGTACATGCTTTTGTCTTGGGTACAGACAAAATACATACCAGCTGTAATACCGATAAGTGTACAAGTGTTTAAACACTTAATTTCACACATGTAAACATTACAAGTACAAGACTAGACCGGCAAGAAGTCATGTATGTATATATATGTATTACGTACATGGGATGAGACGCAAAAAAGAAAATGAAAAAGGCCATGCGAAATTTATTTGTGCTCTGCACGGGTAGTGTTTACATTACTCATTGCAGGTACTTACCCAATAATTCACAGTGCCGTCCGCTATATCCGCCCATACAATGACATTTGTAGTCGCGTCCACAGCTGCCTCCATTTCGACAGTAGCTATCACCGCATTTCTCTGGTGAACACAAAACGGATTAAATTGCCAACCTGCCAAAGCATATTATTCAGGTGTGCACCTCCGATAAGTGTAACTCGATTGCCTCCACATATTTAGATTTATTTCAAAAGGCTTAATGGTATTTGGCATGACATGGAATCCATACTGCATTACTTAACATAAAATGTCGAAAATTTCATACACGAAGTTTGGCTAAGTTTAGGAAATGCATTTACTATACCTGCATGTATACTATGTATAGTCTAAAGTGACCGGAAGCGTTTTACCATGTGTCTGCATACGAGATCCCTCAGCATTAAACAGTGGCACCACTGGTATACTGTGATCATGGGGATGGAAATATGATATGTACTTACGTGTTTCGCATCTATGTCCACGGAAGCCTGGTAGACAATGGCACATGGGCCCTTTCTCCTCTGTCTGGCAGACGCCGTTGTTCATGCACGGCAGGCCATCTACACAGGCCACGCTTTCTGGAACCAAATACGCTAAATGTGAGGCATCATCTCTAAACAGACTTCTTCAAAAGCGGGTTTTTTTAATTTTTGTTTCTCCTTCTTTCTTTTGTTCCTACCCTTTTGTAACAATAATGCGGTTGCCTAAGCTGGACCAGTAAGTTAATAAAGCATTAAATAGCTGTTCAGTGCGGAAAAACGCTAAGCGAACCCGTAATGTAAATTTCAAACCATCGATATTTAGCGTTTTGCAGGGCCGGTCGTTGACCGCTTGACTTGAGTGACAGGCATTGATTAAATGATAAGTTCACGCGCCATTTCCGGGATAGTTGATCCTTTCGTCTCACTGCGCGAAGAGGCGCTCCACCCAGTTAACGAGTCATAAATACAATGTACATGTATGTGTGTACAAAAGAGGATAAATGCCCAAATTCGCCTAACATTTACAATAGTGTAGGCTACTCATTTATCTATTATGCACGCGGTCATCGATGCTAATCAATCAAATAATTTATTCGAACTAATCGAAATACCGGTATAATAGCGCACCGCTCTCTGCATACTCTGGGCATTGGGTGTGCAGAACGCCATGTACATGTACACCACAGTGGCACATATAGGGGACGTGTCGAAATTCTTCTATCGATATACCGTTGGCTTTAGATCAATGAGCCTTTCTGAGCTTCTATCAAGCGCAGAATAACTGCCCATCGATAGTTCAACGAATATGCCAGACAGCGTAATTTAATACATGTAGGTCAAGTGTGACGTAGCGAACAGATCAGCCGCTGCCTTTTATGATGCCTTGCCACCAATAATAGACGCTAGAGATGGCTGATTGCGGGGAAACCCCACCTTGTCAGCATAACATAACAAAGGCTACGTGGTGACTGTGCAGTGGGTGGCTGAACCAGGTTGCTTCGGGCGTCCAGGTAGACACAGAGGGGGATTTCCAAGTAAATACAGGTTGACAAGCTGGCATGTGTGGCCATGCACACTGTATATAAACATGATAAACTGCGACACAGAGAAACGCACTTCCAATATTCTATGTAGAGAAAACCACACCATATACATAGCGTCTGAAAATTATACATGCAGGTGTGAATATCAGGAGTGCTTTGGGCTGTACATGCAATGTACACTGTAATTTATAAACCATGACACACATGTAGGCCTACGTACATGTATACGTGCCATGATGTAAAGTAAACTTAGGTTACGGTCGAGTCTGAACAGGAAGATTGCGCAATTAAGGCGCCTGTCTTATTCAAAGACAACCAATACATGTAGATCTATGGTAAATTGTTACGGTTTTAAACTACGTCGTGTTAGATGTTCTATATATAATACACACTATCCTCAGGTTTTGCCCAGATAGAGGACTTATACACGTGTAATTGAAAATCTGTTGAAACCATGCACGAAATCATATAGCCTGATCATAGGGCCTGTACATGTAGCTATGAATAGCACCCACGAGTCTGGCTACTTCTTGCAACTGCAGGAGCAAACAGCTATTTAAAAGTGACTTATCAACCGTTAATCATGAATTATCCTAGGTTTTCGGATCTATAGCTCTATATATCTATTATAGATCTATTATAGGACTAATAGTTAGTCTGGTGAGATTCCGAAATTTATCTATATTATTTTGTAGTTGGGTCTCCACCATGCCAAATTAATCATGCCATGTGCAGCTGGGAATTAAAATGATCCCCAAGGACATGTACTGTAGGTCTACATGCAGAAGTGACGGTTTGCAACAACAAGCATGGTAGGGTAATTAGATGAAAGTGATCTGGCCAGACCCCGGGCCAGACTAGATACAAAACCGCAACCCATCGACAAGACACTCGGACGAGGTACTGAGTCGGCCTTTGTTGGATGCCTCATGCGTAGGCCTACATGTACATTAAATTGCCATGATGCCTTCCAAACCGACATTGCATCAGCTCAGTGCTTTGTTACCATTTTATCCGGTTATATGTGTACACTGCATTGTATAATATACATGTAGTATACACAATACACCTAACAGGTTACAAGAGAGCAAAAGAATAATGTACGAACGGTGAAAATCACAAATGAATTATTACACTTTAATGGCCAAGTTTATACACTCGATTGTAATATTATACCATGCACTATGTCACTAACCTGCCCGAGATGACGACATCCCCGCTTCCACAGGCACAGCCAACGTTCCGACCAGGCCCCACAACACGTGTGATAGGCCAGTCATGCCGCGTACATTGCCAACATGAATCACTGCAGATAACTAACTGCATGAACTGGTCAGGGCATTGCACAATCGGATCGCAGCAGTTGCAACTGATGTCTTTCCTTTGATGCAGCGAATAAGCAGAATTATCAAAGTGAGGTGGTGATTATGTTAAACTGATGGAAGGTCTTGAAAATGCGTCCGACGTCTTTCGTGAATGATAGCTTTTTGTATTCCTTGAAACGTTAGAAGATTTCCTTATTTCAACCTCACTGTTGCATCAGGGAACATGCATGCGTGCCATGGTCTCGTCCGCGCTGGTGCGTACACATGGTATATAACCACCCCAGCCGCCTCCGCGCAATAAATTACAAAAGGCTGGGCAGACGGCCACAGAATCATTTTTATATCGATCGATTTCGCTCAGGGTTACGTCTGCCTGGCCCCCTGACTTCACGCGTGACGATAACCTGATGCGAATTTTCAGTGATACTGTATAAATAATGCGGATGGCTCTATTTCAATGACTTGTGTAAGGCTGATACACGCATATGTGTGCTAGGATACTTCTCTAAAAAGAGGGAATTAAGAAAGCGATAGATGTAGGGTATACATGAATTAACTTATACTTGCAAAGTCCATATGATAAATAGAGATCATATATATATGGCTTGATTCCTAAAAACAAACAAACCAAGAAACTCTCCTTTTGCTTCTCATTTTGGAAACACATTATGGGAATACTAGAAAATGTCTTTTCCGGAAGATAAATAAAAGTGAACGTTAAGCCGACTTAAGTGCATGGATAATAAAGTCTACACATAGCCACCCCTGAGTCGCACCAGTATCACCTGATCACAGGAGCAGGCTGCCGTGATCGGCATGGCTGCCATCGTCGACATAGAGGGTACATCGGCTGTATTTAAGCTATAAAAGGTTGACATTACAAAGGCTGGCCTACGCTGACTGGCTGCAATCATACCATTGGACTATACCCAGACATTATCCTTTTCAGGGTGTTTTTCAAAAAAGATCCTGCAACGTATCGACGCCTAGATCACTGCATTATCTTGCCTGTTAGTAGATCATTCCCCGCGATCATCATTTCTAGTTCGTGCTCCATATTTTGATTACTAGTAAATCATTTTCCAGGGATCGTCAGACGTACGCTTAGGCCTACTACTTTGTGTTGCGACTGATATCGATCAAAATTTAAATGTACTTATTTTTCTTATGGCTTAAATTTAGTTTGAATTCTGCGAACGGAGAAAGTCTTTGTTCTTTTCCTATAATTCCCAGGTGTATTTTATTGTGCCAGAATCATATATGTACATATACAGTTCTATACATGCCTATATCTTCGTGTTACATGTATGTATAAAATCAGGGAAATCAACGCGCAAATAAAGCCATTTAATAACCCTCCTGGCATTAAATAATTAAATTATGCGAATAAGGCCGCGAGACGACATAAGTGCTTATCGCCGAGATGATGGGGGAGGCGGGGCATTTTCGAGCAACTCATGAACTGGAAGGTGCATGTTGAAAAGTGGCTTCTAAAAACATACCCCAATAGTACTAACTTTAGGACAGGAAAATATCGGACCTTTGGAATATAGGACCTCCGAAATATCGGACCATGTTCCGAAGGTTTTCCGAATGCTAGTGTCTTTTTAGAAGAGACTTCAAAAACATGTACAGCGGACTGTCTGAAATCAGCTGTAAACCAACATTTAGAGCTGTCACTCGCTTCAACAAATAAAAAAAAATGATAAAAAGGTGAGGGGGGAGGAGGAGGGTGGCGGGGGGAGGGGGGGGAGCCGCGGGACCCAAAAGTGCCTACATGCGGGTGCCCCCGGGGGTGATGCAGTGATGTGTGATTCTGGCTTCCTAGTAGCTGTGTTTATACGGGTGTATGGGACACAAGTGTGATGTGTTCGTCCAGCCTGAACACTCTGAAAAGCAAGCGACAGGCCCATTGCCAACATGATGCAATGTTGGAGCTGATGTCACACGCTCCAGCCCACCTGCACGAGGAGACAATTACAGTTTATTTTTAGTCACTAAACGCACCAATCTGCTCAAACCCATCTGGTATTGGTGTGCGTTCGAGCGACAGTGAATTACTGCATATTCGCCTTTGGCTCCGAGGATATAGTTGACAAATACAGGTGCAGACAAAGTAGTCAGAAAAGTTATTCTGTCTGGTGCACTTACATGTAGCAAGAGGGGTGCATTTTAAGTACCTTGTGTGAATTCTCTGAATATACCGGGTACACCCTTTGTGGTCTGAATGATTCTTGTGTTAAGTCTGGTGGCCCTGCGACCAACACGTTTGATCATTTCAGAAGGTATCTAAAGGTGAAACCTAAATCACTGTACTTTGGCCTAATGTTGTCAAAATACAAACCCTCTGAGTCTTAGTCCGTATGCCAAAAGATGAACGCCCGAGAAACAATGCTTCAACTTATTAATTGGCATTTGAAGTCGGACAAGACAAAAGTAACTTCTGCACTTTGGTCTAGTTCACTGTATACACACTATTTGAATACCTGTGTCAAACCTGTGTCAAGTCGCCATGAGTAATAGTTAATTATGGCTATCACTCATGCGCTTTAGATTAATATAGAAATCAATTCTCTTGGCCTAGTTGGTGTCCCTGCTAAATCTAGTCTCTACCATAAATAGAATATGGTATAGATAAATATGGTATATGGCATACTAGATATCTGCTTCTGACGTAATATCCCTCTCTGCGTATGGAATCGGAAGCTTTTAACTGATAAGCGTTTGAAGTATAGATGCAGTTATATGTACTATTACGGCCTCCTACCTTGCAATAATATTTACTGACCTCTACTAGTCTCCATGCAACAACTAAAGGGTGTACAACAATATAAACAAAGCGCAGTATAGTTTGTTAATCGCACTAATTAGTGCTATTTCGGTCCAGTCGTCATCAAATCTTGCAGTCAAGTCTCCACACAATTCAGGACACAAACATATTTTTAAAAAAGTATGAAGCGGAATTTATTAGAGAACTATGCTTAATATTTGTGTGCATGTCGGATTTGAACAGTACGGGAATATGATAATTTGTCTTTATTGTAGCCGATATTCATTTATTTTAAATTTTCGTAGATTTATTAGTACAGAGAAAATTTAACAATCTCGGATTTTGAAATTGGGTTTATGAGACCAAGGTTTGCCATACCCTGTATGAGTCAAAGTGGCTCAAGCCTCCCCCCACTTTGACCTTTGAC
>JAAUYG010243884.1_pt1 | contig 12389 bp, 14 predicted proteins | sample 7278091 | NCBI WGS metagenome assembly JAAUYG01 (sample SAMN14350201, study PRJNA611818) | marine sediment metagenome | isolation source: surface marine sediment (0.6m) | place: French Polynesia: Moorea | collected 2018-08
AGTGAGGACAAAATCCCCCCTTTTTAGTACTAAAATACCATTTTTCTCGGAGCAATCGGGGGGATTTTGTCCAAGCCTGTCCTACTTTGTCATAGTTTATTGGAGCCCCTTGCGGTATTTAACCCAGAGATGGTTCTCTCCCCAAGCGTTTAAGCCTGTTGCGGACTTGGTTTAGGTGTGCCCTACCTTATCTGAGAAAGCAAAAAATCATGTTTCTCTGTACTTGTTGGTTGAATATTTTATCTGTAAAACCTTTTCCATACAGAAGCCTATTATATATTCAGTTGCCAAGGTGCATTACTTGTGTTTGGTACTTAGGTTTTTAGAGAGGTTGATTACTTTGCCTCTAAGTTAATAATATATTAGCCAAACCCTATGCTATATAAAGTTTTTGATAAGAGCAAAATGATTTCTAGGAGCGATATTTTCAGGCAGTTAAAACTACCGAGTCGCCATCGATGCAATATGCGAAGCGGTATCCGTAATAGACGGCTACATTCGACGGGAGCTATCGCTACGTCAAATTGAAGCACGTTGGCTTTCTCGCTCCCGTCCTTTTTGTAAAACTATAGGATAGATTTGAACTGTTATTTTTGATTTACTTCTTCTAGTTGAATGTTAGATACAGGAATAAAGAAAGTATCAAACCAAGAATTGTTATAGAGAACTATAGACAAAGTTAGGACTATTGCTGTTAATATTCGTTCCCCAAAACAAATAGAATGAGCTTTTTTGATGGTCATTTTCTGGTCCCAAAATTTTAGAAATAAAAATCTAGTATCAACAAATGTGCTAAATTAATAGTTCTTTGGCTCTCTTTGGTGATATAAACCTGATATTTACTTCCTAACTTAATAAATAGCTTATTATTCAGAGTAAATCCTCTATTGTTTGGCTGAAATAAAATTATTGTCTTCAGCTATTTGTCTTATGCTTTATGCAAGAATTTAGAGGAAAACTCATTTTAATCGTTTATGGTTTCTAAGCGATTACCTCCATCTCTTGGGTTTATGCCCGAACGGGTGCAAGCGCGAACTGTAGTCTTCGTATCCCCTATAAATCACATAATAATTATGATATATAAATTTTATATATATAATAAGTTCAGATCATAAATTTAAGCAGTTTCATTAATTTGTTTGATTATGTCTGATGTTGAACAAGATAATGCTCGTGAAGAGCGAATTAAAATGGAAGTAATAGTAGATGCCTATGATGAACAAGAAAGGGCGATGGGTTGGTATTACTATCTCGAAGATCGACTCAGTTTTCCTTTCCCAGCTAAATGGATAAGTCGTAATAGGCCTAATGCCAGAAAAGTTACGGTGCTAAAAATGTCATCCGAAGATGATTGCTCAAATAATATGTTTGTTGAAGTTTTGTATAGAGAAGGTGAACTAGAAGATGTTTTCTTGGCACAATTGTCAGATATACAACCTCTAGATCCTGACTCAACAACTGAAGAAGCCATTGGTGACTGGCATTATTGGTTTGAACGAGGATATAAGTTTTAATTATGCATTGTCCTATTTAAATTACTTAATATTACTTATCTATCTCGTATTTATCTCGGTACAGATATTTGCTTGAGCAATGATTTAATCACCTCATCTATTTTGACATTATCTAGTTGTGCTTCGGGTCTTAAGATCAGTCGGTGACGTAATAGAGGTACAGCTACTTCCTTAATATCATCGGGGGTAACATAATCCCTTCCTGACAAACAAGCATTTGCTTTAGTAGCATTCAACCAAGCTACAGCAGATCGAGGAGATGCACCTAAAATTAAGTCGGGATGTAGACGGGTGCGTTCAACTAAATTTAGTAAGTAATCAAGGATATTATCTTCTACTTGAATAGTTTGTGCTTGTTCTCGTAATGCCAGAATATCATCTACAGTTGCGATCGCGCCAAGCAAATCTAAATCTAGTTTTTTGGCTTTAAATCCTGCTTGTACATTAAGCAGCATCTGTTTTTCGGCATCTTTGGATGGATATTCAACTACCAGTTTAAACAAAAAGCGATCGAGCTGGGCTTCGGGGAGGGGATATGTACCTTCAAATTCTAAGGAGTTTTGAGTAGCAATAACCCAAAATAAAGACGGTAAGAGCATCGTTTCCCCGTCAAGGGTAATTTGTTGTTCTTCCATTGCTTCGAGTAAGGCTGCTTGGGTTTTGGGGGGAGTGCGGTTAATTTCGTCAGCTAGCAAAATCTCAGTAAAAACTGGGCCTTTTTTGAGGATAAAATCACGACTATTAAGGTCAAAAATATTTGTCCCCAAGATATCTGAGGGGAGAATATCTGGGGTTAACTGAACACGGCGAAAATCGGCTGAGATAAGCCGAGATAAAACTTTAACCAGTAAGGTTTTACCTGTTCCTGGTACTCCTTCAATAATGACATGACCACCACTAAGTAAAGCAACCAGTAGTTGTTTTACCAGATCTGATTGACCAATAACAATTTCGTCTATCTTCTGATTAAGATTATCAAGCAAGGAATTATTCTGCATTGGGCGTTGCGACTACAACTAAATTTATTGAGCTGTAAATTTGATTACAGTAGTCGTTTTAACTCTTCACAAGCTTGATGTAAAGCTGTAGGTGTATCACCATTTAATCCTTGTTACGGAACTATCCTTAAAGACCATGTTAATGAGTTGAATTAGATCGAGATTCATCTAGCTCACTTTTTTGGCTTGGAACATAGAGCGATCGCCATTAGACGTGACACAGCTAATCAATAATTCCTACCTTGCTAAACTCTGGTAATCCGCCCCAGTATAATCCCCAGCCCAAGAAGAATAGGCAGGCGATTGAATAGGACACAAAAAAGAATACCAGAATCGGCTGTTGGCGTAAATGTTGTCGTCCCCATATCAAAGTAAAAATGACAACTCCCACAGCAAATGGGACACCCAAAACAGTTGTTCCAGATTCTACAATATCGATAAAGTAGTTGAACCCGTGAATAATTCCTGCCGTAATCTCGAATTTTAATCCCGAACGTTGCTTCAAGAAAGGGTTTTGCCACTGCCGATAAATTAAAAGTGCTGATAATCCCACAAGTCCGAAATGCCAGATATAGTGACTGAGTATTTCATCATAAAAGTGAGTAAGTTGCTCGATCTCACTGCCAGAATAGGTTTGGGTTAGATGTCCGATGGAGTTGGCGACTAAGTGCATCCCTTGACCCTGAACCCACAGGACAGCAAATACTAGAAAGACCAGCATTTCCTTTTGACTGGGCGGACGTATGGGCTGAATTTGAAACAACAACCAATAGAGAGGAATTAAAATCAAAGGTGTTAAGAAGTCTAGAATATCTCCGTTTTTTATGAGCGGATAGGGCGCAAACTGACCATTGAGAAAAGCTGGAGCGACGATAAAGACAGCAAATAAAATAGCGAATATTAATGTCAGACGAGCCAGACGTTGCATTTCACTTTCCTCTGTTAATAGTCGAAGTGGCTGTTCTACAAAAGTTGGAAATTTTCAACTGCCAGCAAATTCTATATCTTCTATATTTTTTAATTCAATAGCAATTAAGGGAAAATCGTTACCTCGTTGATAGTTGCTATAAGATCTAATCTAATTGCTGTTGCTCCTGATCGCTGTCTGACAACTTTTCCTTATTGGGTGGTATTCCTTCAATATTAATAATTCCTTGAATTACTGAGCCAACTATTGGTGCTGCAACGGTAGAACCATAAGTATGTTCACCCTGGGGTTCGTCTACTACTGCTAGAACAGCATAACGGGGTGCTTCGACAGGGAATACACCGACAAAGCTAGTAATCTTAGCTGTTTCATCATAGCCTCCTTCAGTTATAGCTTTTTGGGAAGTTCCTGTTTTGCCCGCAATTCTGTAACCAGGAATTTTGGCTGCATAACCACTACCATCTTCTACTACCTTTTCCATCATTTTTAAGACGGTACGAGCAGTTTTAGCAGAAAAGACTTGTTTGCTAGTGGGTGGCTGAGAGTAGTGTAGATAACCTTTATAGTCTGATAAACCACGAACAACATGAGGCGTAATTAATTTACCTTCATTAGCCAATGCTGCATGGATTTGAATTAGTTTTAAAGGAGTTAAAGAAAAACCTTGACCAAAAGCTGTGGTAGCTGGTTCAATTTCTCTGACGGTAAACTCAACCTCATTTTTTAGTCTTCCTGTGGTGTATCCAGGGATATCAAATTCTACTTCATCCTCAATGCCTAATTCCTGTAGATCTCGATAATAATCAATCGGTTTCATCCGCCTCATCACTTTGATCATTCCTACATTACTGGAATATTGCAAGATTTCTGGGAGACTGATAATTCCTGGTGCACCTTTTTTATCAAAGTCATGGTTACGTACCACAGAATCTTTAATTTGAATTTCTCCCGTATCATCAAAAGTATCTTCAGGAGAAATAACTCCTGCATCTAAAGCCAAGGCGATGTTAATTGGTTTAAAAGTTGAACCTGGTTCATAAAGATCGGTAATTGCCCAGTTTTTAAATAGTCCAATATCGTATTCATAGTAGGTATTAGGATCGTAAGTCGGTTCGGATACTAAAGCCGAAATCGCACCATCTCGAACATCCATGACAATTACTGTACCGCGTTTTGCCTTGTATTGTTTCATCTGTTTTTCCAAGGCATTGCGGGCAATTTGTTGTAACCGTAGGTCAATAGTCAACTGTAAACGTAAATCATCAAAGTTAAACAGCTGTTGCGATCGCTCTAAATCTCCTGGATGAAATACGGCTTGATTATCAGGGGTAAAGCTACGCTTCATCTTCCAGCTAATGGGCTGACGTTCTAATAATTTATTTTGGGTATATTCCACCCCAGCTTGGGGAATACGACTATTATCACGGTTAACGTAGCCCGTCACTTCGGCAGCCATTTCCTGATGAGGATAGAAACGGGAATAGTTTTGTTCTAAATCTAAACCATCAATTTTTAGGGCGACAATTTTTTCTTTAGCTGATTCTGGTAAATCTCCAGCCAGACGAATCCCCCAATCTTGTTTACTAAAAATTTCCAGAAATTCTTCAGGAGTTTTATTTTCTAAAATATCGGCTAAGTCTTCGGCAATTTCCCTTGCAGGAACAGGTTGAGAATTTCTCTTAAACAAGTAGGGATGAACATAAAGAGTATAGGTTATGCGATCGGTTGCTAAGACGTTTTGTTGACGGTCTACAATTTGACGACGAGGAATATAAAAACGTAGCTGTGTGGTTTGCTGATCTTGAGCTATCTGAGTTAATTTCTTGCCCTTGGGTGCTTGTTCATATTTAATAACAGGATTAACGATTTGTAGATAATACAACCTTGACATTAAACCAATTGCGCCTAAAATTAAAACTCCCCACACTAGAAATAAGCGCAATATATATTGATTGGATGAACGAAGCTTTGTATTAGGGGAAATTTTAGTTTGGCGATCGCTCGATAAGGGATTATATTTTGGTCTGACTTGGGAATTGCGACTGTTGGTAGATCTTAGAGGAAATTTAGACTTAGATTTCGTCATAATCAAGAATAATATTTTCAGGCATTAAATTAAAATTAAATTAAATTAAATTTATCTGTTGAGGTTGTTGACCTGCGGACTATGCAGATAAGCCTGAAGTTATTAACCAATAATAATTAAGCATAAATGAGCAATCAATATTAATTGCAGACTACTATTTTTATCATCGATATTATAAACAATTACTCATCTAGATTGCTGACAATTCTAAGTACAGATGGTACCTAATCTCCAACCAATATTAATCAATAACACAAGAAATTTTTTTAAGGTCAATATCCCAGATTATTATGCTTTAGCTCAATCCTTTCCTGGTTATTTCTGGTTTGTTCAGGCTGAGTTTTTATACTTACTTTTGCTGGAGAAATAAACACAGCTGACTCTGGTTTAGATATAGACAAGCTATTATTTGAACTAGCTTCTTGGGCAATCTGATATTTAATACTTTCGTTAATTGCTATTAATTGACGCTCTTGACGCTGTAGAGTTTCTAGATTTTGGTACTCTTGACTCCAAAGTTTAGGAATTTGAACAGTGGATATATAAAGACCAATACTTGCAGTCATTGAAACTAAGGCTAAACTAAAAGATCCTTTTTGTAATAATGACAAAATTTGCAGATTATTAGGAAGGCGGTTAGTTTGGGGAAAAGTACCAGACTTTAAAATTTTTCCTGGCTTAGTAGAAGGATATTTAATTAGTTGTCGATCTTGATTGCTCGTCTTTTTTGTAGGGTAATTTAAGGAATAGTATTCAGACGAAACATTAGGTTGACGAAGGGCAGACATTGAGTAATCTCCATCTTTTCAGGAAGTCTATTGGGCGAATTCTAACTTATATTTTTAAAAATGATAAGAGGAGATAGAAAATATTAATACTTAATTACCAACTTGAAGGTTAGATTGTAAATAATTATCTAATTATCTTAAAAGCACAAAATTAAAGTTTTGTAAACATAATTGTTATTATTAGACGACTGGTCATATATTAATAATATGCCTAGACCAAAACGCAATCAAAATTTTCGCGAACAGCTTCTCAACCAAGGAGTAAACATCTTGATTAACCAAGGCTATCACGGCACTGGTATCAAAGAGGTAGTGGATCGGGTAAAAGTACCTAAAGGGTCTTTCTACAATTACTTTGAAAGTAAAGAACATTTTGGTGCAGAAGTCATTAGACAATATGCCAAACAGATTACTGCGAATATGGATGCTTGGTTGAATGATCCAGAGAAAGATGCTTTTGATGCTCTGAAGCAGTTTTTTGACCAGGAGATTCTGCGACACCAAAAAGCAAGAGAAGGTTGTTTGATAGGTAATTTAGGAGCGGAGTTAGGAGATAGCAGTGAGCTTTGTAGACAAGCGATGTCTGAAAGTTTACAACTGATGCAACAGCGATTTGCCCGAGTATTAACCAAAGCTCAAGAGCAAGGAACTGTGAGACACGATCTTACTGCTGAGAAACTGGCGAGTGTCTTATTGAACGGTTACGAAGGAGCATTACTGAGAATGCAAATTGAAAAGTCTGTAGAACCATTAAGGCAGTTTACCAAACTTATGCTCGATGATTTTCTGAGTGCAATCAACGTTAAACCGCCTTCAGAAGATAGTGCCTACGGTGACAAGGGGAGGACATGATGTCAGAACCTGTGTCTGGCATTTGGGCCGTCCGTGCTGTTTGCCGAATTCATTTTGGCAGCTTGAATGCCCTGCTGCATTTCGCAGTAAAAAATTAAGCCTTCCCATAGAATAGCTTTTTTATTGTTTATTTTGATACGACCAGTCGTATTAAAAAAATTATTAGAAGGTCAAAATAAAAAATGAACGCAAACTACAGATCGACCAACAAAATCTTCCTTACTTCTTCTCGATTGCTTTCTAAAGTAAAAATATTCAAAGACAACCGATCCAACCCTCTTAATATCTTTGGAGATTTAAGTAATTGAATTTAAGTAATTGAATTTAACTTACGTTAAAAAATCAATTAGGAGAAAAACAATGAAAAACACTGTAATTTCTACTTTGTTTGCTTTAACAATCTCTAGTTTAACTACTCCTATTTTGGCTGATGAAGTGAGTGCAATTAATCGAGCGGGTATGGGGAAAATTCAGCAAATTACTCCTTTCAATCTTGTCAATGGTAGCTATCAAGGTCGTTTTACTAATCAAGGTATTCCACCAAATGCTTCTCTCTTATCTAAGATTCGCTCTAACAGAATTAAAGCAGAAGATTTAGTCAAAGGTGCGATCGCTTCTGGCAGACTTTCAGAAGATACTCTTAACGATGTTAGATATCTTAATTCTGTCAAATTTTTCCTCAATCAATTAAGTAGACACTAATTGTTAGTCACAGATCGCCTCTTTGTAGAACTATTGTTTGATTTATTCTGGAGGTTTAAATTGCTTTATTTCTATAGTATGAGTGCGATCTGCCGAAGGCAAGTGCGGAGCGATCGCTTATTTTCCCTCAGTTGAACTTTTTTTGCCATATTTAAAGACGACTGGTCATATAAAATTTAAGACAGGAGGTAATGATGAAAAATACTTTGCGCTGGAGAATTCCAGGTCAAGAATTTGAAGACGGTAGTAAACTAACCGATTGGAAGAAGATCGATAGTAGTCCTTGGCATCAGCAATTTGACAGTAACTATGAAATGACCTTTGACATATACGAACATGAGGGTCAATATTGGAAGCTTTATCAAAGTCGTTGGGCTACAGAAGTTACTAACGAGTATGTTTACCGTCATGGTAGACAAGTATGTCGCATGAATCAGGTAAAATATACTACGCAATCGCGATCGCCTCATTCGGGACTGCTTAAAGAAGCAGGAGATTTGGAATGGGTGAGGGTGTATGAAGTAGACGAACGAATCCATTACGTAGTTAAAGCGGGTCAACCCGATCCTAAATACGACGGTGAGCAAGTTGCCCTATAAGCCAACGCAAATCTGCAAAAAACATTCACTTATTAGGAGAATTAAGTCATGGGTGATGTATTTCCCACTATCAAAGCAGCAGTCGTACAGGCTGCATCTGTACTCTATGACCGCGAAAAGACTTTAGATAAAGCCGTCGCTCTAATTGAAGAAGCAGCGGGACAAAGTGCAGAATTGGTGGCATTTTCCGAATCATTTTTACCAGGCTATCCCTATCATATCTGGCTGGGCGCACCTGTATGGTATCGAGATTTGTTCAAGGAATGGTTTCTTAACAGTGTCGAGATTCCTAGTAAAACAACCGATATATTATGTGATGCTGCTCGTACCAATGATATCAATGTGGTTATGGGAGTAAGTGAACGAGAAGGCAATACCTGCTACAACACACTTATCTTTATCAATCGGCAGGGTAAGTTGCTGGGCAGACATCGTAAGATTATGCCTACCCATGCCGAAAGAGTTCACTGGGGACTTGGTGACGGAAGTAATATTAAAACTTGGGATTTTGATAAATATCGTCTAAGTGGTTTACTTTGCTGGGAACATTCAATGGACTTAATGCGCCATGCCATGATTGCCCAGCGACCTCAGATCCATGTAGCTTCATGGGTTGGTGGAGGTGCTATGGCACTTTGGGACGACATTTTTGAGATGACCTCTGAATTATGTTCTCGATATCATGCCCATGTGGGTGAATGTTTTGTCCTCAAAGCGGATGGGACTTTAGACCAAGCAGGTTATGAGAAGCTCTGTCAAACCGAGTATCAGCAGGATAAAATCAAGCTCGGCGGTGGTTCTTCGGCTATTATTGCCCCTGGAGGTAAATATTTAGCGGAACCTCTCAAAGATGACGAAGGAATCCTCTACGCTGAACTAGACTTAAATGCGATCGCTGACTGGGCACATCTGCATGATGCTGTAGGTCACTATTCTCGACCAGATTTATTTAGCCTGTTGACTAATACTGAAGAGTATCGCGTAACTCAGCCGATGAAAAAGCGATCAAATAGTTATTTGCCAGGAGCTTTGAGCAATGGCAATAATGCAAAAAGTCTGGAAAAACTGGCGGCTGATATGGAACGATTATCAACTGACTTTACTACTCTCAAATCTTCATTTCAAGAAAAATTGACAGTTTCCAACCAATCGTAAAAAACATCTATTTCACAACTGGAAGTAAAACTATGCCTTTCATTAATATTCGTACAGTCAAAGGACTTCTAAATAAAGAGCAAAAACGAGAACTTCATAAACGTATTACCGAACTTATAGTTGAGATTGAAGGTGGCGGAGATCCTGATTTCCAAAAATATATCTCGATCCTAATCGAAGAACACGATGCTGAGGATTGGAGCGTGAGTGGAGTATTGCTTACTGCTGAAGCCGTTAAAGAAATTAAAGAAAAACTAAATTAAGGAGATTAGAATGATGATACTTTCACAACCTAGCAAACGCGCAAACCGAGCTTTACTGGTCATTGATGTTCAGAACGAGTATTTCACTGGTAAACTCCCTGTCTATTATCCATCAGGAAGCTTAGATAACATTCTTGCAGCGATTGGCGTGGCTTTTTCACAAGAGATTCCAGTCGTTGTTATCCGACATACTCAACCTGACGAAAATACGGAAATTTTCCGCAAAAATAGTCCACAATGGCAACTACATCCAGAAATTTCTAAGCAGCCTTATAATCTTCTAGTTGAAAAAAACTTTCCTGGAAGTTTCACAGGCACAAACTTAGAAACTTGGCTCAGGAAACATGATATTGACACTGTAGTTATCTCTGGATACATGACTCAGATGTGTTGCGATACAACAGCTAGACAGGCTGCACATCTTGGTTTTTCTGTAGAGTTTCTCTCAGATGCTACTGGCACTTTAGACTTTGAAACCAAAGCAACAAAAGCAACAGCAGAAGAGCTACATCGATCGACCTTAGTCGCTCAGGAGAGCTTCTTTAGTAACGTGATGACGACTTCCGAGTGGATTAAAGAGGTGCAGGAATCTTTGAAGTCTGATAGCAAAATAGGCGCAGCCTAGAACACCGATTCATTAATCCCGAATGTTCTGGAGAAAATAGGGACAAGGTAGACAAGGAGGACAAGGCAGAAAATTCTCTCAAACTCCCTTTTCTTCCGTGTCTTCCCACTCTCCTTTGTCTCACCCAACCAGAAATTTATGAATACTGAATCAGTGTTCTCGATAAGACAAAGTAACCTAAAACATTTGGAGGTAAATCATGGGGGATGTATTTCCTACAATCCAAGCAGCCGTAGTACAAGCTGCATCCGTACTCTACGATCGCGAACAGACATTAGACAAAGCAGTAGCCTTAATTGAAGAAACTGCGAGACAAGGAGCAGAACTGGTCGTATTTTCTGAATCATTTTTACCAGGCTATCCCTATCATATTTGGCTAGGCGCACCTGAATGGTATCACGATTTGTTTAAGGAATGGTTTCTTAACGGTGTTGAAATACCCAGCAAAACAACCGATGTCTTGTGTGATGTAGCTCGTGCTAACCATATAGATGTGGTCATGGGAATCAACGAACGGGATGGGAATACCTGCTACAATACACTCTTATTTATCAATCGACAGGGCAAATTACTAGGTAAGCACCGCAAGATTATGCCTACTCATGCGGAACGAACCTGCTGGGGATTTGGGGATGGGACGAATATTCGAGTGTTCGATTATGAACGATTTCGACTTAGTGGCTTGATCTGCTGGGAACACACGATGGATCTGACTCGCCATGCATTAATCGCCCAACGCCCCCAGATTCACGTTGCATCTTGGGTTGGTGGTTCTGCCTTTTGGTATCCCCAAACCGATAAATTCAACCTATCAGCTCAATTAGCAGCCCGCTATCATGCTTTGGTTGGCGAGTGTTTCGTTCTTAATGTTCAAGGAACATTGGATAAGGCAGGCTATGAAAAGCTATGCCAGACAGATTATCAACATCAATTTTTGCGAGAAGGTGGCGGTTGGTCTGCCATTATTTCCCCTGGTGGTGAATACTTAGCAGAACCACTCGAAGATCGAGAAGGGATTATTTATGCAGAACTTGATTTAAATGCGATCGCAGATATGGCTCACTGGCATGATGCTACTGGTCATTATGCTCGCCCAGATTTACTCAGTTTGCTGGTCAACAATGAAGAATATCGTGTTACTCGTTCTTTTCTGAGTAAATCCAATAATCGACTTTTGATAACCGATCTTAATGGCAACCAAGGTAGTTTAGCTAGCTTATCCGCAGATATCAAGCAGTTATCAGCAAATCTGACGAGTCTGCACTCTAAATTACCAGAAAGCCTTGAAATTACAACTCCACAGTAATCTTAGTCATCTCAGAAACAGAAATCAGATTACTTTCTTTCTGCCTTAAATATTTTTAACCACAGATTTTGATGTCGATCGAAGAATTAACTAAAGAGAGGAAAAATCATGAATGATATTTGCGTTAATCATGAATGGGGAACTCTGAAAGAAGTCGTTGTCGGCTATCCCTATGTAAAATATCCCGCAGTTGCTCCACCTTTACTGCATAACTTTGTTAGTCAAGAAGGTATCAAACTTTACCAAAAGTATGCAGGCAAAACTCTCCAAGAAGCCAATCCAGAACTATATCAGCAGCAGGTTCAACAGATTGATGCCGTAATTGAAATTCTGAAAAACTATGGAGTTATAGTTCATCAACTCAAGCCATTTACGGAGGATGAGGAAAAATATCTGGCAGATATAGATGATTTTAGCAGTCAATTTTTTCCTCGTGGACCAATGATTGTTATCGGTGAAACCTTTATCGAACCTGCATTAAAATTGATTGGTCGCAGTAAAGAACGTTTTCCCATTCGCCGTACTATAGGCGATCGCTTGAAAAATAGTAATGCCAAAATAGTTTATATGCCC
>JAAUYG010003993.1_pt1 | contig 12388 bp, 10 predicted proteins | sample 7278091 | NCBI WGS metagenome assembly JAAUYG01 (sample SAMN14350201, study PRJNA611818) | marine sediment metagenome | isolation source: surface marine sediment (0.6m) | place: French Polynesia: Moorea | collected 2018-08
AGTACTGCACTGTGTGAGAGCAATTCGCTATCAGGCCAAGTCTGAACAAAATGTCCGACAAGACCTGATACCCAGGGGCGCCACGTGGAGGCTGCTCTCATGCACCCCGATATACATGTATGTATACGTCGACTTCAAAATATTGACATCTATTGGCTGTATACGTTTCATGAGTCCAGTAACCGAGATTCTTGCAATAAATATTAAAATTTCAAGAACGGAATCCATTTGAATGAAGTGGGGACTTCCAAACTTATATCGGTACACTAGAGACCGTTCCTGAAATTTTGTTCTATCAGCTCTTAAGGAAATTTTTGCAATTCATATAGCTATATTGCTTGTATCTACTCTCCGGTCAGATCACAAGTAATGATGTTCCAGCACAGGACTGCAGCATTAGTTACGAGCAGACCATTGCTATGCTATAACAATATGAGGACTTGTACTAAAAGTTTTGATGGGTTTGTGTTTACAGGGGAGTACCAGAGCCACTGGCGTCTGGTCCACAAAGGGGTGAGGTTCGGTCATCGCGTCTGGTGCAGTATCATAGTGGACCCGCGCGAGACACTGGAGCCTCCGACTGCAGACGCTGCGGAGGCAGAGGAGGATGTAAACATGGACAGTGGTACCAAGCAGGTCAGGAATACTACTACTACTAAATAATAATGAGAACGGAGTGGAGTACCAAATTGCAAAACTTAAAGCTGGCATCAGGCCTGGGAGTCATTTCTGCATGTAATTTCAGAGATCGCGCACACAGATAGTATGCCATTGTTGTATGAAGAATATCACACTGCCATTGGACATATAACATTATGAAAAGACAATGATGCCTCTGTGCCTTCTTTTGTCCAGCTAAGGCGTATCCCTTAGCTGTAGATAATAAATAATAAGTTAGAAATTATAGCATGTGGCTGGATATATTGGCCACACTAGCGAAGTTGGTAGCGGTGATGCATTCATGTTGGTAGCCACAAAATCAGTGGTCGGCCACTGGAAGATGGACTGTGTAGTACAGATGAACCCCACGTTAAGACCACCCCAGAAATAAGATCACCCAAGAATGTAGGCCATTTATTGGATCATTAAAGATTACCCAAAAGTTCTATATATCTCCAAAATTAAGACCCAACTTCGGCCTTATCTGTGCTTGGTCTTAATCCCAGGATTCCACTGCATCTGTCCTACCACTCGGTAATGCCTTTGGGACGGTTACGCAAAAAAATTTTTTTCAAGTTTGTGGGTGATCTTGAGCTTGGAAAAGGCGATGGTTGCCAAGGTGGTTAGTGAACTTTTCAAGTCCATTTCTAGATTTAAGATTTTTGTTCTAGAAACTGGCCCCTGGTCTTAAATTGATAACTGGTTTCTGTTTCAGTTTAAGGACAAGGAAGTGGAGACCCCAGCCTCGGGAGCCCAGATTACAGAAGTCGAGACCGTGTCCAAGGATTCTGCCGCAGAGAGCCTGGATCCGGGACTCCTTAATGCCCAGGATCTGCTGTCCTTTGACATGCTGGATATCCGGGACCGCCACACCCCTAGGGTGTCACAGACTGCCACACCTAACAACACGCCCCAGGGTAAGGAAGACAATAGACAGTAAATAGCCAGTGCAGTTGTCTCTACGTTATAAAACCACCCGTTCAGCCATAAAAGTATCGTCTTTGAATACAGTTGGCTTTAAGACACAGGTAACCTATGTATCTTGGAAACAAAAAAGGACTCATGTCAGTTATTACTAGTCTTTTACAGTAGGAAACCTCTTAAAATCTAGGGAACATAATATTAATTTCCTGTTATAAAATATATGTGCTTTTTGGTATCCTTTCAATTGCTTTGGAAAGTAGTATGTAGCGGATAAATTAGAAGACTTGCAGTCCTGTAGCAATTGTAACATATAAAGTGAGGTTTTACTGTACAGGTGTCCTGTCTGTGTTGTTTGCAGTGATGACTCCACCCAAGTCGCCGATACTGGAGGTGGAGGGCGGGCTGTCTAACAGCAGTAGTGTGGAGGTCGTGGACGAGGAAGGGGAGAGGGCAGACGCCTCCGACCACGGATCAACTTCTCACATGACCGAACTCGTTCAGGAGAGAATGGCGTCGCTGGGCCTGAGGCCTGTCAGTGGTAGGTGGAGCTTGTTTAGTGTGTGTGGTGGGATATGGGAAAAGTATACTGAAGTACTTTGCTAGCCTAATGTAATGCGCTATTATAGAGTTGTAATATTTATGGTGCTGCTTTGTCCCAGACGAGGCTGACGGTGACAGCTGGAGCAGTTGCAGTGACAATTTCTCGGACACTGACAGTGAATTCTACGTTGTCCCCATCCCCGACTGTTTTGACCCCAACCTGCCAGCCAGCACGTCGACCACAAACAGCGTCGTCATCAAGAAAGGTGTGTAAACAAACAGGTTTCTCAGTTATTCTGGTCTCTTTGACAATGGGTACTTGAGCAAAGTAGAAGCTTCAATCGATATCCGTAGTTAGAGTTGCATAATGGATGCCCACTTTGCAACCACCACTGGGTTAAAACTTAAAACCACAACTGAGTCAAAACCACCTCTGGGTTAAAACCATCTCCAAAGGAAGACCAACCCTGAACTAATGCCCCTTTCCTGCAGTACCAGCACTGCATTTATTCAGTTGTTGGTGATCTCAGATAGAAGACCACTTCACAATTAAAACCAGGTTACAACAGTCTTATAAGTGGTTTTAATTCAGAGTTTCAGGTCCACTTAGTTGTTTTGAAGCATTTACCTGGGAATTTTGAACTTATGTATGTAGATAGTTCATTCCTATGCACCATAACCTTCTCTAGAGAGAGTTCCTGCATAAAATTGCGTCTAAAAAATTGTTCCATTTACAGTAGTATGTTTCAAGCGAGTGGTACGTGTAGTTTGTTCGGCATGTATGACCACGAAAGTTTTTGCCAGTCTTGCTGTTGTGCAGTTGTCTTAAACTGGTGCATTATGATTTCCAGATGATGCTCCCCAAACGGTTGATGACATGTTAACGGCGTCAACCCGGCTGCCCACGGAACCACTGGTCCCAGAGTCTCCTCCTGGAAACGACCTGGAAATCATTGATGTGACACAGGAGGAGGAGGAGGAGGATGTTGTAGTTGTGAGGGTAGAGGAACCAGAGGTGAGTCAAGTTGCATGTAATGGAAACTCTTTAAACCCTTAGTTGAGGTGAGCTATAGGTCAACACATCTGGCCCCTGTTTCCAGAAAAAATCTTAAGCCCAGCAACCTGGGCCCTGTTTCCAAAAAAAATCTTAAGCCCAGAAACCTGGGGCCTGTTTCCAGAAAAAATCTTAAGCCCAGAAACCTGGGCCCCGTTTCCAAAAAAAATCTTAAGCCTAGAAACCTGGGCCCTGTTTCCAGAAAAAAGTCTTAAGCCCAGAAACCTGGGCCCTGTTTCCAGAAAAGTCTTAAGCCCAGAAACCTGGGCCCTGTTTCCAGAAAAAAGTCTTAAGCCCAGAAACCCTGTTTCCAGAAAAAGTCTTAAGCCCAGAAACCTGGTCCCTGTTTCCAGAAAAAGTCCAGAAACTAACTTACGTATACTAATCACTTTGCCGACCAATGTCATATTTTTGAAGCTCCATGTAACATAAAATAGAACTTATCCCTTTGTACTAGATGTAAACGCTCCATGTGGCTGTTTGAAAAGAGTAAGTGATTTTAATTGTGTTGAGTTGCTTCTTTAATGATATAAATATTCCTTATGTCTGTTTGAAAAGAGTTAAGTGATTTCAGCAGCCCCGTGTTTTACCTTGAATAGTGAAGCTGTACTTGCTGCTTTGCTATGTCATTATAACCCGGGGAGAACTCCAGTATCCATTGTTTGAGTGCTTCCCCCTCCAGGTGGAATGTATATCAGAAGTGGTATATCGTCGGGTGGAGTCACAGGAACCAGCTACTGAACAGCAAGTCAACGTCACTCCTGCGGCTGCTGCTGATGCTCCACCGCACAGTAAGCCGTTTCTTAGAGTAATAAGCGGTCACTATAGAACCTGTTTTTAAAGACCATAAAAATGTCTTTCCAAGACCGGTGGTCTCTGCTGACATGTTTGGTTACAAATTATACATGTATTGACATGCAGTCTTGTAATATTGGTGGCATCTCATTGCATTCGTCTTGGTCTCTCAAGCAACAAGTTTTGCTGTATATAGTGGGTCCCTGCAATTTAAGGCCCCTGTATTTTAAAATATCTTGACTTGCATGTAAGATCATTTGGCCATCATAACGTTTAAGACAGGTCATGTTAAAACAAATCAAAAACACAGAAGAACCTTGAAGTTTGAAAGACATTTAAAAAAAAAAAAACAGAAGAATCTTGAAGCTTGAAAGACTGCACCTTCAGTGAGAGAAATATGTTTTTAGTGAATACTTCACTTATGGTGAAATTGTAACGTGGTTTCACCGCAGTAGGAATATATTGTCTAGGAAGATTTCAAAGTAAAGATCCCGATGACCAAGACGAAAGTACAGTCCTCAGACTAGTCTCTCATGACAGTGGTCTTTGAAGACTACTGTCAGATATTAGCACATGTTAATACACAGGGGAATAGAGTAAATTCTGTATAGCTAACTGGGGACATTGATGTTATTTAGGCACAGACCAAAATGCCAATCTGCCCCTGGACATCAACGAGAATTCCGCAGGGACCCCCAACCAGGAGACTGACAGTGAGGAGGGGGAGGACGGGGCGCAGGCTGACCTGGCCGAGGTTGACGTCACCAGGCAACCCCTGGGAGCCGAGGGGGGAGACACTGGGGAGATGGAGAGAGAGCAGAGGGAGGGCAGTCCACAGTCGTAAGAGCTCTTCATGTGTTAACAAGTAGTAGTAGTAGTAGTATTTGTAGTAGTAATAGTAGTAGTAGTAGTAGTAGCCGGCTGGAGTTCATCTTCCAGTTACAATCCCTAGATTTACGGTGGATGGCCTAGGTCCAATGTTAAAATCATATTGTATTAGACCATTATAATGATGAAAATGTAAACTCTTTCTATGCATTTGGATCTGAATAAATATACATACATACATACATACAGTAGTGGTAGTAGTAGGAGTAGTAGTAGTGGTGGTAATAGTAGTGGTAGTAATAATAGTAGTAGTAGTGGTAGTAGTAGTAGTAGTAGTAGTAGTTGTAGTGTTACAAAATTCAATCAATGTAATTCTTCACTGGTAGTAGTACTGTAATAATAGCATTAGTAGGTCAGGGGAATGGGATTTTATACCCTCCCATAATTGTGATGGCTGGCTAAAGTGGGCCAAGCAATTCGTGTGAAATGCAATAAAGAATGAAGCCATGCCAAATAGGACATGAACTTGACTCGTCACTCTCAAATGGGTTACTTGGCACTAGCATGCCACACTAGGGCTCGAAAGCAATAGTAGCAGTATTAGTAATAGTTGTAGCACCAGATTGTATGTCTAGTGCAGCATTGAGAGTGCTCCGGGCTTTGTTCCGTCGTTGTCAAGATGATGCAGCAAGATGGTGCCCGAGCATCTTTTCTTTGTGTGTCATAGCCTATTAAAAGTATGTCAAATACCACCAAACAGTATAAGGAAAATGTAAAATCGGTGTTATGAAACTGTTTACAGTTCCCCATGTGTTACTGTGGTATGGAGGCTAACTGACCGTTGTTATGGCTGTTCTGTTAACGCCGTTCTGTCTTTTCAGGCCTGGGGAGCTCGCCCACACATTGATGAGTGCCACGCTGGACGTGGCTAAACACGCCGCCGCCCAGGCCTACTCCACGGCAAAAGACGTGTTCCATACGCTGCAGGCCCGCAACCAGGTATACTGCTAAAATACATCCCATGCTGGGTACTGGCTGCATGGCTTGGATTTTTTAAGCCATGGGTAAACAACATCCTGAAGAGACGGAAGAGATATTTGAATGAGAAATCATGTCAAGTACATAAGAATTTGTGCATTTCCATAATGCTTTGGTACCCTATACCTGGCCTAACGCAAAATGCAATTGAATAGACAATGACATAACAAGTGCTAATTGGTATATTAAGATTCAGTATATTTAAACTGAGTTTCTTATATGTATCATTTAGGTGGATTTTGCGGCACCTTAAAATAACTGCTTAGAAGTAGCAGTTGTGAGCTTTTGGCAGTACTGGGTATTAAGAATAATTACTACATGGACTTTGTGTAATACAATATCTTTTCCTGGTATGTGGGCCATCTTCAGAACTGTTGAAACTAAATGGTGCAAAAATACAGATTTTATCCTGGCTTCTTTTTATACACAGATAATACTGCCCAACTTTGCCAGGGCTGTATATTTAATCTGATCCAGATCTACAATAAACCTCACCAAGGACAAGTAAAAATGAAAAATGTCAGAATGAGTAATGCTCCCCACTATGACGTTATGTGGTTAAAACACTTTATGCTATTTCTATATTTCAGTATGTACCCCCGCAATCCCAGTGGACTCCTCCCCCCGATGACTACGTCCCCCCACAGAGTGAATGGACTCCTCCGCAGGATGAATACGTTCCCCCAGCACCACAGGTTCAGGATCCAGAACCCCAAACCCCCATGGATCACCTTCTGGAGATGGGGTTCGCCAACAGAGAGCACAACCAGCTCCTTCTGGATAAGTACAATAACGACCTGGATCGAGTCATTCAGGAGTTGATTCAATCCAGTAATAACGACTGGCATGGGGAGCGGCATTAGGCAGCCGAGAGAGACGGAAAGCCGGCTGCGACTGATGGGGAACTGTAATCGGAATTGTGATTGGAGAACTCTTTTATCGGGATGTAAACTGAATTGTGATTGGTGAACTCTCCTCAGGATGTAAACTGAAATGTGGTTGGTCGGCTCTTCTCGAGAAGGATTTCTGTGATTGGCTGGAGCTCTGGTTGAGAGATACCTTTGCCATAGATGGACTATTTCGAATTAATAATGGTGCAGAGAAATCCACAGTGACATTTTGCTGTTAAAAAAATGCTAGTTCTGTTGCAAATTGTGTGAGTGATTTCGTATAGATGATTTAAAGATTTTCTCTTGAATTTTTTTTTTGTTGAAAAATTAATGCACATGTCTTAATGCATGGACAAAGTCACACATTCATGAAAAAAAAATGATTATGTATTTATAAATGAAAGAAATGTATGACCCTAATGTATCTTGCATACCAGAAAGTACTAGTGGGTGTGTGGTGCCGTGTGTTTTCTCTTTGTATATTCTTTAAAAAAAAAGTACAATGTTTGTTTTTTTATTCCAGATATATAACTGTTCTTTCATTGCATTGCACTGTTATTGCATACTTGTTTGGTGTTCATATAGGCATATATAATCATGACTTACTGGGTACGGTGATTGGGGAAACAAAAAAGTCTACAAGAAAACAATGCCTTACCTCTTTTCACCAATTTTATATGATTGTACGTTGAAGATATACCTGGGCATTAGACCACTTCTACTTTGGCCAAACATGGTAGACATTTATGGCAAACTTTTTGCCATCAATGCTAGGAATTGTGAAGGCCACTTGATAGTGTGTAGAGGCAAAAGTTCTAAAAGTTGAATCTGTCAGTCAAACCGCAGATAAAATGTTAAAAAGAAAGACAGAACAATTTCTAGTGGTAAAAACAGAAGTTCAAGAATTTGCTATAGGACTTTCCGGATTTATCAAGGGACATTGCAAGGGAAAAACATGCATACCCTTTCACAAAAAGTTTAATGAAAAGTTTAAACTTTAATGAATGAAACATTTGAGCAAACAAGTAGCTGATGCTAATAGCTTTATTTCTGTTAAATCTGTTGTTATATCTTTTGTATCATGTTACAGTATGTATTATTTGTGCAAAGTATAACTTCAATACGAATTGCCTCCAAGCAGGAAAACAATATCCGATATATTCCAGAAGTCTGGACAGAATACCTAAGTTAGGACTGTGGGGTGGGAGGGTGGACTCACATTGTTACAGACATGCTCATGTGAGCTGGTTCTGTCAAAAGCAGAACGTTATAAACTGATGTATGGTTTATTCTCAGTCATGTTTAATAGTCATTCCGACAGTTTTTCCTTTCTGTATCGAGGGTTCTCACTCTCTCTGTGAAGGCTTTTATTTTTATCTCAATGAGTGTAGACGTTTACCAGTAGGTGCTTTTTAGACGTACCGTATTTAATCTACTATAATATAGGTGTTGTATTGTCCTTATTAAGCATAAACGCCGGCCGTTGATCAACTGGTCAGAGAGGATGCTTGGCTGCATCACGATTGTGTGATGGTGTATTCCGTGGAGTCAGACGGTCCAAGAGTTCTTATTATGCCATAAAAAGGTGTAGCATCTTTCTGAAAAATACAGTATCCTCTTCAAGGGGAAAAGTTGGGAGCAGGACGAAGTCGGCTCGATCTCTCCATTCTGATCCATTTTATGCCATACAGTGCACTTATGGTACAGATGTATTAACTATATCCAAAATTCGGAGTTTCCACTGGATAAGTGTACTAAACCTGAAACAATGAAATGTATATTTATTCCACCTGAGATTAGTAAAAGTAAAGTGTCGCTCATGTTTGAAAGGCATTTGTCAAACCCATTTTTATGGCCCTTACAAACATATATGTTATTACTAGTACATGAACTCGTATGCTTTTCAGTAAAATTTTGTACTGGGTCCAGTTTTAGGAATCCCGCAAGACCTAACGACTCCCCGGTTGCACCAAGCAGCGCCATCTTTCTGGCCTAAGATCTGGCCAAGGCGTTGCTACATACCAGAGCGGACTGCATTTGAAAACTGTACAGCATGTCGAAGTTGGATAAACCTTATATTCCATATTATATACCTTGTTATGCATCTGTCGCCAGTACGGTTATGGTGTATAGGCTAGAGGCCGTGTGTGAGGGCCACATGCTTTGCTGTTCAGTTAGGGGCGTTTAAATTTATCCCAAGCATTGTTGTTTGTTTTGGGCTTTTGGTAGTGCAAGAATGGTTTAGAAGTTTTATATATGGGTCTACTGGTGCAAGGCGATGTGTTTTGTATTTGGGAAGTTTGGTTTGGATTATCTGGCAGTGGTCAAAACTGGCATGGGTTATATTCTTTATTTAATTGAAAACCGAAATTGTGATTACATGTATTTGGTTTTGTAAGCTTGCACCATTGGTGTTGAATCTGGTAATCTGTTAATTTTAGCTTTGCAAGATGGATGTTCTGTGCTTGCTACCAGGAAAAATTGTTTTCACATGGAAATCGTACTTGAAAATAACAGAAGTTAATAAATTATCCAACACCTGTTTTCCCTAAACCCTATTTAGGCAATTTATATATCCTTTTCGCTTTTCAAGCAGCTTGTGGCCTGCTGTTGTTTTGATATCTTTTATCTTTTCATCCAGTTATAAGCTTTTCTATTCTGTCCAACCAATATGGCTCCCTTCAAAACCACCAGCTCTTGCATGTAAGAACATATTAGATTATAGGACATATTTTGAACAAAACAATTGCAAGTGGAAACAGTTTAGTGCTAATATAACTATACAACAACTACTGTAACATTATTTACACCTTAGAGAAGAGAGCAATTGTTTTACACAAAACCCCATAAAATCACTGTGAAAATTGTTGTTAAAAAAATTTCAGGATCCTTGTTTTCAGGTGCAGGTACTTGTAAGGATTCTGGTCCAACTGATAGCCGGGACTGTTTATGGGTTTTCATCACATATTCCTGCTTCTAATCACTAGTAGTTAGAATTAAACATTTCTGGGTGTGATTTCTGACTATATTGGTGTAAGTTGAAGTGTAAGATTTGTAAGAAAACAAGTTTGGGATGTGCCGTGTGGGTATTTTCTGTTTTTAATGGATATGTCCTGCAGACAGGGATTATAACTCCCTGCAAGTATACATATGTAAAATCGCGGTTAGGATTTTCGTTTTACACTGTTTAATCTACCAACCCCTAGTATGTGTCACTAATAGTGTACATTTAGTTCCTCCCCGTATATAGCCCGAGTAATCTAATATTTTATCTGTACCTTTCACGGTGGGTGTGTATATCTTAACTGAACTGGCTTTGGTAGAATACACAAATATCATTTATTAATGGTAGCTGGTATAATATACATATATTATATTTTGTATCCACTTTATAGTACTGGACTATCCCCCTTTTAGGTTTGTGGTGATGACAAGTACTGGTAGATGCGACACGGGGATTTTGTCAGATAATTTGCTTGTTAGCAACTAGGTTTTGTGCAAAACAATTTCTTATTGGCAGAGTAAATTTCTCATGTAATCGACTCATAATATGTTGCATGGTCATCCTTTGTTAAAGGTCAACATTTTTTTTCTCCGTGTGTAACTTTGAGTTTATTCCTGATCCATATGTTGTCTAGATCAGCATGCATAACTGGAACAGAATTTTCCATTCAAGATGGATCGTTATGTTATTTATACGGATTTTCTTTGGATCGTCTTAATACCAGTTGAAGATGATGAAAACCAAAATGATCCAGTGGAAAAATAAAAAGTTAATTAATGAACCTTTGGAATTACCCAGGTGTTATTAAATCCTGTGTAACATACAAGCCTGTTAATCCCACTTGACACACCAAATGGCATCAAAGACAGGTTTGATCCAGATGAAAAAAATAAAATGCTCGAAAACATGTGCGGTGGTAATACAGATATTTCCCCGAGGTTATGACTGTATATTTTGCATCTCATTATTTGCTGTTATTGGCTAATATGCGAATTGCAATTGTGCCCAAGTATGAATGGTTGCTGAATAAACAAATGGAAAAAAAGAAGAAGAAATGTTTCCGCTTTCTGTTGTCCCTTGTAATACACTGGGATCTCTAAAACGAAAGCTACCCATGGTCAAGGTGGAAGTGGTAAATTTGGGGCTGGTCCAAATTTGATTCTGAAATAAAATATTCCGGTTTTCGAAACAAATATTCCTGTTTAAATAAACATATTCCTCGGTCTTAAGACTGAATGCAAGTTAATATTTTTGGCTTAATTTGTGATCAGCTTACCACGTTCTATCGAATAATAAGTGCAGGATTGACCAAAAAAAGGGAGGGTAGATATTTTGGAAGATAAAAGTAACTTGTGGCTATGACTTTGTAGGGATCGGCCACTATCTGTATAGGCATTAGGCAGCAGTTGCACACTAGCTGTCATACACCATGTAATGCCAAATTACGTCACCAAACTTTGAAATTTATCGGGCATGTGAAAAAACAGTATATAAGGCCATTTATATGTAATCTGGTTATAACAAGACTGCTATATAAAATTTAAAAAGTCAAGACATGAGTGCTTGTTGAAATATGCATGTATGTCTCACGATTATACTAAATCTAATGTGACAGATTAATGCCCATGGAAATGTATTCAGGTCACTTCCAGTCCAGCAGCATATGAGAATATGATACGGTGCTGTTCAGTGTGTCCCCCCTCCCACCACCTCCACCACCACTACACCCCATCTTCCCTTTTTGCAGTATAGAGATACCTTCCCACCCCGCCATTTCTTCTAATCAAATATGGCGGACACCTGCCTACCCAATGCAATAACAAACACCTTCCGCAGAGAGGAAAGTCCAATTTTCTCTGGCCTTAAACTGGTCTTTAATCCTTATCCAATTAGGTCCCAGACTCTGCGGATGTGCCGCCAAATTCAGTTAAGCCCCTTGCCAGCAGTAGGTCTTGGACTGCCACACCCTTGCCCTCTGCGACTTCGCAGGATACGAGACATGAAAATAGATGGGGTATGTGTTCTAGTGGCTTGGACTGCCAAATGTCCAGGCGAGCTTTCTGAGATGTAATTCACAATTTAACTGCAAACGAAGAATAAGTGATAGCAGAGACTGGTCTGGATCTTCAGCCAGTGTCCCATCAGATACCTCACAGCAGGTCAAACGCCAGTGTGTTCTCCTAAATGTGCAGAATAAATTGCATGTGAAATATCTACAATCTATCTGGCTTAATTCCGGTATTCAAATGTTAAGAAGAGTATTGCTTTCATGGTTTGCTCATATATTTTTACAAAAAAAGAAATTGAGAGAAAATTTGAAATTAAATGTATGGTACTAAATTATTACTTTCAGCTGGGCTGTGTTAGCAGAGCTAATGCCGCTGCACGGATATCCGTCATATGCCCGTCCGTCGTTTGTCTGTGAAAAGCATTTTCCAATTTTGTGGAAAGGTAGCTCTTCACCATATCGCCAGCCCATTTGTCCCGTTTTAAAAAAAAATTGGACTTTTGAATTTTGATTTCTTTTTTTTTTTTTTTTTTTTTTTTTTTTTTTTTTTTTTTTTTTTTTTAAATTTTACACAAATGAGTGTCAAAAATAAAAAAAAAAAAAACCACAACATTATTGGTTTTTTTTTTAAAAAAACAAAAAAAAAA
>JAAUYG010135190.1_pt1 | contig 12386 bp, 7 predicted proteins | sample 7278091 | NCBI WGS metagenome assembly JAAUYG01 (sample SAMN14350201, study PRJNA611818) | marine sediment metagenome | isolation source: surface marine sediment (0.6m) | place: French Polynesia: Moorea | collected 2018-08
ATCACGATGCCCTAATCATTGACTGAATCTTACTCAGGCTAGGTACCCCTCCAATCACGATCCTCCCAATCATTGACTGAATCTTACTCAGGCTAGCTACTCCCAATCACGATGCCCTAATCATTGACTGAATCTACTCGGGCTAGGTACTCCTCCCAATCACGATGCCAAAATCATTGACTGAATCTTACTCAGGCTAGGTACTCCTCCCAATCATGATGCCCTACCTAATCAATGAATGAATCTTACTCAGGCTAGGTACTCCTCCCAATCACGATGCCCTAATCATTGACTGAAGTCCAATTGAAGCATATTGTTGTCATTAATATTGTTCAAGTGAGCTAGGATAACTGGAGAATTGAGGTTCTCCAAAAATCTTAAGTCTAGAAAAACCTTAGCCAATTACAGTGCACCGCTTGCTGGCTTAAGTCAAAACTTAGAGTTAAGCTTTCCGGAGTTGTGTGACTTAGAATCTGTCTTCCTAGACCTCAGTTACAGCACGGCCTGGCCTGAGCATACCATGTGGTCATCTATTAGTCTGGGAGGCCAGCTTGTGTCACCCGGCCTGGTTATATACATGTAGATGGCGTTGTCTGTGACGAGAAAGCGTGATAAGTGGGATAAGTGTACGTCACTTTCATACCATGTGTATGACATATGTGCATTCACATAGAGGCTTAGACACAAATGGGTATTCTTACGAAGCATGCGGGTCTCTAATCTCAACCTTGTCTCGGGTTGTGCATTGGGAAAAATACGGACGGGTGTCTTCCCCTTAAAATACTGAAAGGCCCAGGAAGCTGCAACTGCCTACCCTGTCCTTCGGTGTGGCTCGAGGTGACATGATACAGACGTACAGGATAGATTATGAAATACAGTGGAACCTGTCTTTAAGACCACCTGAGAAATAGGGACAACCTGGGAATTAAGGACAGCTACTCCCGTCCCTATGCCTATTTAGGACATACAAATGGACCTGAGAAATAAGACCACCTCAGAATTCAGGACAGTTTTTCACAGTCCCTTGGGTGTCCCTAATTCACAGGTTTCACTGTATAAGACTGACTGTACTAAACTATTTAGAATGAAAGCCTCCATTACACGTCACCGTATGAAACTACAGGCCAGTCTCTAAAGATCTTCCATGAAAGGCCACGTCTGTATTTGATTCCTAACACATGAACAGCCCTCTTTATTAACTACTATGACCAGCTCTTAACAACTTAACCATGAACCGAATAACTTTCTTACATAAAATTCTATAATGATCTCCCCCTACTAGAGGTCTTACAAGACCTTCGTTCAGAAAGCATTACTTATGAATACTTATGAGAATTTGTGTTTCGGATAGAAAGCATTGCATGCCACACTGCATGAATATATACATCTACGTGCACATGTATACTGCTAATTCTGGAGAGCTATATGTACATGTACAGATCACGCCCATCTCACGGGCTACCCAGGGCATTGTCTACCTGAGGAAGGGCTGTGGTTGGGGGATTGAGCAAGTGACGGAGGGGAGAGGGTTGACTGCTACGGATATGGACATGTAATGATCACTCCCAACACAAGGGCTACACAGGGGTTTGTCTTCCTGGGGAAGGTACAATGTACAGTGCAACCTGGGAATTAGGGACACCCAAGGGACTGAGAAAAACTGTCCTTATTTCCGAGGTGGTCTTATTTCTCAGGTCCATTTCTACATATTGAATACACCTAGGGACTGAAGTAGCTGTTCTTAATTCTCAGGGTGTCCCTATTTCTCAGGTGGTCTTAAAGACAGGTTTCACTGTATGGGATTGGCGGATTGAGTAACTGACGAGGGAGTGTTGACTATTACGGACACGGGTGTCTTCCCCTTGAAATGTTGGGCTTTTGTGTGTACTTTGGGGACCTCTTAGAGCCTCTTGAAGCATTATGATGCTCTTTTAGTATGTCTACATGACTTATAATAAAATTACGTGGCATACAGTGTGTTTGAACTCGAGTTCTCAAATCTGCTTCAGTATAAGTTTTGACTTAAGTCAGTAACAGTAAACTGAGCAATGTGATTCGCTGAGAATCTGGCTTAAGTCTAACTTAGACTTAAGTGGCTTAGAGAACTCCAGCCCAGATTGTTTAACTGCCAGACCGTCATGTGCAGAGCCTCACCTGTGTCCGTTGACGCCCCCATCGTCTCTGACATGACCCCAAGGATCAGCAGCAGTAGCAGAAACGGGTCGTAGGCCTTCATAGGGTCCCCAGTGTGCCTCAGATACTCCTACACCACGCATACTCCTGTCACAGGCCCATAAGAGCAGCCACGACCATATCCATCTGTGACAAGGACAATTAGTCAATCTGGCACGGCCTAGGTGTGATGATGAATCGATAGATCAGCACTTTACCATTCGTGTTAATTTCGCCCCAAAATCCCACTTTTTCGCGCCTGTGCAGTCGTCTGCAGGGGAAGTCACTGCCGTCTGCTCTCGAATACGGTGTTTAGGTGCGTCTGCAGACGCATAACCGTTAGGTTTAAAAAGGTCAGCATGTCACGTGTACTTGCCGCCGGCGAATGAACCTCGACGACGTCCTTCCCCGAATGACTGATTGAGAAATTATTTCCCTCTCGATCTTCCGTAGTGTCTGACGGTATCACATAAATCGCAGATATCCACACTATGAATGGCCACGTGGGAGTATGTATATACGCGACCGTTGCACATGAAACGACGAAACGGCTCGAGCCATACGAAGCAATATTGTCCAAGTGACCAAAGGGTATAACAAGAGCTATATGTCCCAAAGTGCGACGTGTCTGCGGAAATCTATTTCCGGCCCCGGGGCGACGACACAGCGTTCAGATACAGCTCTTATACAGGGGACAGCAGGTGTCGAGGAAGCACGAAGACCACGTCTTATGGCAGCCAGCGGTCAGCGAGATGCCGACTTTATATATCAAGTCTAGCGAGTCCACGCGTACGCGCCTGTTATCATTGGCGGCTATCGATCTAGGGCCGGGACGGAGGCAACAGCTCCTGCAGACGGCATGGCATGGCATGGCACAGCCTGCTACCCAGCCAGTCAGCCACATGCAAGGCTCGCAGCTCTCACTCACACATACTGGGCCTTGCCTTCCTTCCTTCCTCCAGCCTCTATCCTTGCTACAACACAGCCAGCTAGGAGGGAGAGGGAGAGAGAGGCGGCAGAGAGTGGCGGGATTGAGATGAGGTTTTAATCAAGGCTGCCCTACAGACGATGATGTTTACTGATCCGCTCTCCCTGAGTGGATAAGCACCGACCGGGGGCGTCAGTGTCAAGAACTACAGCAGCATGTCTCAGCGGTCTAGGGGCACGCTCTTCCCCTCTCCACCCCATCCGTGTCGCCATCCTCTTGAGTGACATTCCAGGGTGCCGTGCCCAGAGATGGGTCCCCAATCCTGACGACAGCCAGGGCTCTGATTGACTGGGCCATTTAAAGCCGCATGTCCACTGTGTTCAGGAGGCCGCTGTGTAAAGACAATCAGGCACGGACGGCCCGTCATGATGGCCGATCAGGTTACCCCGTAATCAGGCTACGTGGGGTTATCACGCCAGTGATAGCCGATAACTGTTACAGGGTGTTGCTTATCGATCGCTAGTGACACACACACACGCACACTGACTACTCAGAATAACAGATTAGATAGTGAGAGTCCTCGCAGCGCCTCAGGGGGGCTTTCCATTAATTTAGTAAAGATCATCACCACTGATCACAAGGTGACAGGTGTAGATGGAACAGAGATACAGGTACAGTGGAACGTCAGAATTAACACCAACCATGGTCATGGAACTGTTTGAACCGATGAGGTGATCAAATTTCTGACTTAAACCTTAAAATGCAATTTAATTTATTCCTGAAGTGGTACCAACGAGGTTTTATTTTGCATATACACATTTTCCTAACCACTGCCATCGTTGACCCTTTCGAAGTGAGAGCTGCGAAGTGGGCGTTGAAACACAGTGAGATCTAGACATTATTCACGGGGGCCAAAGACAATATTATGGAAAAACAATGGCTGCCAATTTGATCAGTTGTGAAGTTAAGTCCGTTTCCAGATTTAGGTTTCAAAAGACTGGCCCAGGTAGCTTCTACTGAATCATCTTCCCATGAATTTCAGGAAGTCCACGTCACTCAGCCAAGATATATGTTGTACTTTGTCTATTTTGCTATCATGCACGCGTATTCGCAGGAGACAAATAGAAACTGACTTCGAAACCCATTGAAGAGCAACACAATGAGGGTGCACGTCTAATCTGCAGATTATGTAAATCCCATCCTAATGCCTCTACAGGCTGCCAGGAGTAACTACAAAGTCAGATCCTGAAATTCCTCTGTGGTCATCAATGGTGCCTTCCGTTATTGGCGACAAGTAACACAAATCTACATGTGTCTGTTATGATATTACAGATATCCTTACCAATCGTTCTTGAGCTACTCGGAATAAGACATCACAGAGCTATCAAGGGTGTTACGGGAGGGAGATTTCGGGAAGAGTGCCGTCCTTTCTTCACACATGGCAAACTTCAGCCAAGTCACGTATTATATTATCCCCGATAATCTAGTAAATGGTTTCAGTATTTCAACAAGAGCGATTTCTCGTATTGTAACGGTTAGGCATCTCGCCTTCCACGGCCCATGGACTGTCTTGACAGGTTCTCTGCCACCCCCACCCACCCCAACCAAAAGAAAAAAATCTGTACAAAAAAGCCTGACAGCGCTATTATAAACTAGCATTAACTATTGCAACAGCAGTGTCTTACTCTCTCTCTCTCTCTCTCTCTCTCTCTCTCTCTCTCTCTCTCTCTCTCTCTCTCGTTACATGCGTTGATTCTCCTTCGATTTCCATTTTACTCTCCTTGAATTCGCTCAATCTGTGACACTGTACGTTGTTCTGTGTTTCGGTGACATGCCAGCCGCAGTGGGACCGCGGTCTAAGTGACAGAACGGATCCCACAGCGAATGGTTGCCACAAATCGTCACGTTTTTTTCCGCGTTCTGGGATTTGTGTCAAGATTAGTTTGTTCCCATGACATTCTGTGTGTTTTTCTGCTTTTTTAACCTTACTTGGCTTATTTACATTCCATGGAACCTTTACTCCCGTTTTATGTCCCTGATATATAACATAGTGGTGTTAAATAGCCATCCACTAATCGACTTGATTCCTCCAATACCAAATTGATCTACTTCAGTCTTAGTTTAGTTGTGACTGAATTCCTCTAATACCAGATTGCTCTACTTCAGTCTTAGTTTAGTTGTGACTGGATTCCTCTAATACCAGATTGCTCTACTTCAGTCTTAGTTTAGTCGTGACTGTATTCCTCCAATACCAGATTGCTCTACTTCAGTCTTAGTTTAGTTGTGACTGGATTCCTCTAATACCAGATTGCTCTACTTCAGTCTTAGTTTAGTCCTGTTTAGTCTACAAAATCTAGCCCCATTCTGCAATCAGTCCAGCGCGGATCACATGTTGTCACATATTGCATTCTGTTGTATACACAATCTCATATGTATTTCATCTGGTCCTATTCATGTTTGGCATTTAGTCCATGCAGTCTGGGTGCATGACGGGGTCCAACGTGTAAACACTGAGAGGCAGATATATACCGGTAATAGGAATATAACTACATGTATGCTGTATATAGTCTTAAAGTGGGCTTGCTACCTATTTTCTGGGTTTTAGTGCATTAGGTGCAAGAACGAAACGAAACTAAACAAATCAAAGAAACAGCTGCAGCAGCGATGATTCAGGATTCTGTGTAGAGGCCCATCTGCAAATATTTATGGTCTCGTTTCATTTCCATTATATTTCGTCGAATACATTGATCCGTGGCCGGTACACCAGAGCTTGTTACATTAGGGTAGGACAGACGTGAGCGATAATAGGGTAAAATTTGCAAAAATTGTCACAAAGATCAATTATCATCATTTTTCTTAACAGAGCGATAATATACATGTAGTAGCTTTATTCCCAATAACACTGAAACTGATGAGTTACTGTTTCGTGTCTCAGGTTATCTACGGTGTGTGGGACTAGACAGGATATTTCAACAACATGAAAATTAAACTCGAATTGAATTTGGCTTTCGATACGTGCTCTGTGCTGCCTGATAAACATGTAATTTTGAAGGAGTTTAAATAGTCGGGGAACAATGGTAGTCGGTCTGATAAAATGATAACATCGACTGCTCTATATTTTACTGGCACACATGTATCCTACGTTCTACGTAATGTCTAGTAGCAAAAATAATGGCCGATTCCCAGCCAAGGTTTCTTTCTTGTACATCGTACATGTATATCTAATATGTTATTGCTTCATATTTGAAAAAAAGCAGGGCACATATATACATTGATGATAATTGGCGATTTACTAGTATCTACACTCCATGTCCCATAATTAAAGTTCATACACGTTTGCCGAGGTTGCATGCATTTGAACACAACCAATATGGCTAAAAAATGCCGATTTTACAATTTTATTTCTCGGGTTCTGACCCAACTTGTTCCAGATCCACGTGTAGGTACGTACTGGTTCCTGGAGGTGCGCGGCTGTCCCTGGCTTGCTGGGTGGTTATCATTGGACTATGTTATACCGAGAGAAACAACAAACAACCCAGAAAGCAACACAGCCACAAAGAAAACAGTAACGCTGATTACCTGGTACCCAGGCAGGAACCGACAGGCTCTGTGTGGCAACCATGGGCCTTCGACGCGAGGTGGAACGCGACTGTTTTGAAACTAGACATTCATACGGAACGTCGCGCTATATAGAACAAATATGTCGGCAGCGGCACAGGTGTGATCTTCTGGGTGGGGGGGATTACTCTCTGTGGATAGATCAGTGCCATATTCCTGACTAACGCCGTACCTGGTAAAGAAAACCACCCATTGGTATAAGTCATTTCGTTCCTATCGCAAACTTAGAGGCATGTTGTTTTTGTTTTTTTAAATTTTATTTCAATATATTTATACTGGGTAGGTCAGTTACGCAAGGTATTCCACCCCAGAGATCAGTATTACCAGATACAATTTGTTGACCAGCAATACAGTTTACAAGTAAACTGTAATCCTTGTAAACTGTAATCTATGTTTACGCAGAAGTGTTGAAAACACTTTGAAACTTTATTTAAGAATCATCATGTCAGACAATACCTTTAAAGTGTAGGGTAGAGAGTATTTGGCAGATGTTACCCTTATATATAAAGAGTCTTCATTGTGGTCCTATGTTAGTACTTGGTACATGAGAATCAGTAATGACCAGACCAGGTGTAAGACATTGTTGCTCATACGGAGAACCTGTATTAAATATCCTTTAAGATGGTTGGGAGCATCACCATATATGCACCTGTGCATTAAAACTCCCATAAATACATGTGCCCTTCAGTATAATACAGCAATAATAACAAATAATAAAGCTAAAGAGAACATGCATCCTTTTACGTTGATTCATTTTATAAGTATTTACCTGCTGTTTGTGATATCTAATTTGGCGAAGCTACAATAAACCAATGGGAATCGCTCTGATTAAAAAAGTTAAAGGTCAAAGGTGATGCTTCTTAGAATACTTCCATCTGTATAGAGAACCTTATATGCATTTAGCTAAACAGTCTGAAACGCCTAACGACCGGTCTTAATTCCTTCTTTCCGTCCCTTCCTTCTTAATAAACTTACAACACATGCTAGGGAGCTCAAGTGCAGCATTAGTAGGTTTCGTCTGATGTATTTTAATGTATTACATGTATATAAATCCCCTCATAACACACATAATCAAAACATAATTCATAGGATTCCCTGCAGGCAAATACGTGTACCAGCACTTACTGCTTGCGAGGGGGTGACTTTCTTAGTACAGTGTACATGTTTCTTGCTTGGCATAAACTTCTTTTCCTCACACTCCTCCTGATGCATTTTGCTGTACGTACATTTACAGTACGACAACCGATAATGTATGTGTTACAATATACTTGTATGTTAAAGTATATGTCCGGGCGTTGACGGCGTATCTTTTTAATTTATTGTTAGTGTTATATTTTCTTCTGCTACATGTAGCACATGTACATACGCTTTCGTTACGTAGAAGTACTATTTGCTACCCGTTCTGGCTTGGATCTGACTTCTTTTACTTTGCATAGAATTTACATGTAGGATGATACCTTATCAGGCCTGCAATCTCTAAAGGCACCAATAATGCATGTTGGTGCCATTCACCACCACCGCCTCTAAATCTGTCTATTCCCTCGTTATGTCCAGAATGCAAGCATCCCGAAGACTACCAGGGCAAGCAGATCCTTGCCTCGTTCGGTTGCTCAGTGCGCCGTAAACACCTTGAAACAGCCCACTCGCCGCCCCGGATTAACCATCAAGCGTCCGAAAGAACAGTTAGAAAAAAAAGTATCGGGGGTTTCCCGCTGGGGCCGAATTAGCCCAGTCTGGCATTCTGGAGTCGTATATATATCGTGGAGAATCGGGATCTGGATTGTGTGTTTTGCTTCCTGCTCTGTGTCCACAATCTGTCAGGATAGCAGGGAACACTTTTCAACCTAATAAAAGGTCTGCGTTCCGGACCGAAATCTGCCAACCAAATCGTGATGGGGAGGCAATCCTCTGGGCGCCTTATCGGTAGTATCCTAGCATTTTTGCTGAACTTAACACATTCCAGCGCAGTCATTAAAATAACAAGATTCTAATTCTTTAAAAAAAGTTTAAAAAGAATCATTCAGTTGAATATCCCTTAAAAACCGCCTACATTTACACAATTTAAGAAGCATAATTATGAATCTTTTTTCACAGAACGAATGATACCCTTGTGTAAGACCGCCAATTGCTCGACAGCTACTTTATCTAACTTGCCAGTAAAATTAAATGCACTGATATTCAAGGGACTACGGCGTACTTACTGTGCTCTGTTCCCGCTTCCGCAACACTGAGCAGAAAATACAACACTGAAATCGAAAAAGACATATAGACTGCGTGAACAGGGGTCAATTTCGGGTACCAGAGCTACGATTGGACGAATTGCTACTGAGACTGAAGAAGAAGAAGAAGAAGAAGAAGAAGAAGAAGAAGAAGAAGAAGAAGAAGAAGAAGAAGAAAAAGGAGAACAAAAAGAAGATGAAAGATGATGAAGAAGAAGAATGGTGATGAAGAAGAACAAAGATGAAGAAAAAGATGAAGAAGAAGAAAGATGAAGAAGAAGGGGATGAAGAAGAAGAAAGGCAAGGAAGAAAAAAGAAGATTGTAGAAAAAAACTTACGAACTACGACCACAGATACATCTACATATATAATTAGGAAGAAAAGTAAAATCTGTATGTGAAATGTTACCGTACAAACGAACTGAGCCTCTAGTTTGGAATGAAAGCACGACAGTACATGTACGAACCACAGCATTCACTGTGGAAATTATTCTGCATTACAGCAATAAGACTGATACGTGTCTTACGATGACAGTATGAACCACAGACTTCACTATGGAAATTCTGCATTATAGCAATAAGACCGATACTATCTTACGATGACAGAATTCACTATGGAAATTCTGCATTGTAGCAATAAGACTGATACATATCTATACATGTATGTGTCTTATGATGAAAGTATCAACCACAGAATTCACTATGGAAATTCTGCATTACAGCAATAAGACCAATACGTGTCTTACGATGATGTTTGTGTATGTGTCTGCGCAAATAAAATCCATACATGTTTTATATCTCACCTATTCCCGGTATCCATATATCAAGGTAGCGCTTCATGTCAGACAACACAGCCGCTCTGGCTTTGATCTACCAGAAATTACACTTCTGAATTGACCCAACGTGGATCCTAGTTGTGCAGAGACCCACAGGGTAGAAGATCGTTCTCTGTAGCTTATCCGTAATCCATGGAGCTAACAAGCCAAAAAAATCACGACACTAGCTAGATTTTCTCCCAAAGTATTGGGGGTTATGTTTCAGGAATAGTCATGACTCAGCTGTGGGAATTCGTCTCCAGCTACCGTGTTCTCTTTAGCAGACGGGCTCCGAATCTCTTGTTTTCAGTAGCATTGAGAGTTTGCCCACAAGGCATGTGTACCTGGCCGCATCTGCTAGCCGGCATCTAGCGAGGAATCCGGATAGCGATAGATAAGCTCCGCGGATTGCCATCAATGGCAACTGCAGACTAGTTGATGTGTGGCCATCCCTTTGTACATATGATGGCGTGGCAAGTCGAGGGATCCTCACTCGCAGGTCTGGTTCTGAGGTTACGACGTCGTAAGTCACGATTGCGTAATGCAGGATGAGGGAAGGGCAGCGTCGCTCGATAGATCCCGATTAATCCTCACAAAGTATTGCGTTTATAAGTCACTGACTGTGGAACTGACTGTTTATTATGAGTGCGTATGCATGTAACTCTGTCAAAAGTTGTGCCCGGTGTTTTACACAGTTTCGCTCGTTCGCAGTTTTATGCAGTTTGGCTGTCGCACTTCTTGCATTGCATAGGTCGAATTTGGTGTCAGTTTTCCTCCGCAGACCGTCGTTGGCGATTGGCTGTAACTTTGCTACATGTATTGTTCGACACTTGTCAGAATGGTGACATGCTGATGCGCAAACCGGGCCTCTGGCTTGTTAGGGAAGGTACCATGTGGTCTACGCTTCTGCCACTGCTTGCGTCATCTCGAAGCTGAAAGAAGTAAAATTAAAACTTTCCATTTCGGCATTCTTTTCCATATTCAGGCAATCTAGGAGTACTTTTACAAAGTTTTCACTTATGTATACATGGTTCTCAATATCATGGTAGGCTATGAGTGATGAGCTTTGAAGTCCATCATTTATCTTAAATCAAGGAAATGACACTTGTATTAAGACTAATCCCAAATTAACCATCCATTTTATCTTTTATTGTTCATACTATTGGGTCTTGGGGTGCATTTTTGTCATTTCTGACCGCAGGAATGTAGCCTAAAAGGATTCTGTAGAATTTAAACCATAATTTACAAGTCAGTTTATTAATTGGGGGGGGGGGGTCTATCATTTTTTTTCTGAATACAGAGCCCATTGCTGCTTCTGGTGATGATTTAATCACTCCCTACCGAAATGCCTCTAACCTGACCCCACCACATACTAATCGCAACATAATGCGAAAAGACCAACCCAGTAAGTTACGGCAAAAACACAGGGGCTTGTATTCTCTACAATGTCTGCGACTACGGCTTTACTTGACGCAGTGTTTTTATGAGCAGGCCTCTAACTTAAGCGACAAAGCAAAGGTTTAGGTAGTTTCTAGAACTCCACAACAACCACGGTAAGCGGAGAATACAAATTGCAGGGTCTGGTCGGCATTACCTGGCCTGCCGCCGGGGCGTTCCTACGTCACTATCCAATTAAGCCCGGATACACCTTGAACAAATTTCTGGATGGGAACTTTAAGACAGTCTGCCATTCCTACTTCACCATCAGGGCCCAGTTTATCAATATTTCTTAAGCTTTCATGTATATATAATCTCGTTAATCACTTTTTTCACTAGGCGCCTGGCTTGTGCACTGGGCGCCATGGTAGAATACTTTCATAAAGCTGCTCACGCCTGGCATAAATGCATGTGTGCTGAAATAAACAATCTTTTATAAACCATGTTATCCTTCAGATTAATTTGATCTTAAGATATTTTGAGAATTTGGATCAGGGTACGGATCTGTATACGCTGATCTTTCAGTGATTGTTGAAAGAGACATCCGACGTTAACATAAACCCGCAAATTGAATCTTGGAAAAGGGGAAGCCAGTTTCATCGTGGCTTTTTCAAAGTGATTAATGACGGTCTACGATAAAATCTTTACTATGTTTTTTCACGCTCAGCTAGACTAATTTCTAGCGTTTCAGCCCAAATGCGCATGCTCAGGTTTGTTTTAATTTGCCTGGCACGTGCTGAAGGCATTTCGATCGCTTCGTGCGAACATGGTAGGTCATTCGGTGCTGCAGATCGTTAAGTTACATGTACGTCATCCTTTCTCTTTCGCCCAATCTGATACAAGGCACTGTATATCAGTAGGGAAAAGAGGTGTAAAGAGATGTAAAGAGACATAAGCAATGTTAAAAAAATACGCATTTAAAATCTGTGTGCAAGGGAAAGTGGATAGGAAAGATTCCAAAATATTGATGTTTGAATCATCGACAATAGGCTAATCACAAATGTTTCAGAAGCTTAAGTCAGTCTGGACGAGTCTGGTTGACGAATGGCTTTAGGTCTCTCTCTCTCTCTCCCTCCCTCTCTCTCTCTCTCTCTCTCTCTCTCTCTCTCTCACACTCGCTCTATCTAAATATATATATAAATAAGAAAAAAAAAAAAAAAAAAAAAAAAAAAAAAAAATATATAAAAAAAAAAACAAA
>JAAUYG010065616.1_pt1 | contig 12385 bp, 9 predicted proteins | sample 7278091 | NCBI WGS metagenome assembly JAAUYG01 (sample SAMN14350201, study PRJNA611818) | marine sediment metagenome | isolation source: surface marine sediment (0.6m) | place: French Polynesia: Moorea | collected 2018-08
ATATGATATGATATGATATGATATGATATGATATGATATGATATGATATGATATGATATGATATGATATGATATGATATGATATGGTACGATATGATGGTTTTCCTGTATTTCATGTATATTCTTGCTAATATATTTTTAATGCTTGCACAACTTTGGTCTGAGTAAATAAACTGAAGCTGAAACTCCCGGCTGAAACTGTATAGATTCCGTATAGATCTAGTTTATTGATGTGTGGGGTTCCAACGTAGGACTTTTTAAAACGTGCTTGTGGGGAACCCGCCACATTTGTTAAATACAAAATGTCAAGTTCATTTAAAACTGCAAATTATCCTGACATATTAGCAGTTGGTTGAATTTGTTATGTGGCGACATTATATGCTTGAATTGTGTACGTTTTAGAATTTAGTTACGTAGCCGTGACCGCTGAGGAGAGCCATTTAACAAAGCCTGTTGCCTATTTTCATCAAATATCGCTCACGACAATATTTACCAGGTCACCTACCTGCCGCGAAGTCACTGTCCCCTATACTACCGTACTAGACTTGAGCTATTGGTAATCGGTGTCCTACACGGCTACCAGGTGCCCTGTCTAACATTTTAAACTTGATGGAGGCACATCTTAACAAACTGAACTCACCGCATTTCACAGAGAAATGACACTTTTAATACATAATTTCCAAAACTAACAACTATCCATTGTAAATTCCCATGTGTTGAAGGACACGTGTCAAAATATTGTTGTTATGTGATATTGAACACGATTGGTCATGTTGCAAAATCCCGCCGAACATGCATTCGGGACTCCTCGATTTTTTTCCCCATGCGCAACATTCTAAGGTGCGACCTCGGCCAAGGTGTGCCGAGTGCCAAACACGAGCAGCATAAACCAACCCAATCCAATGTGCGACACATTTAAAAATACCCTTTAGGAAGCACGTGTATGATCGTGATGTCATGGGAAAAAAAACATGTCTTTTGCAACTGATAGTTGTTAATTTGCAAATTGTGCATAAAAAGTGTAATTTCTCTGTGAAATGCGGTGATTTCAGTTTGTTAAGATGTGCCTGCATAAAGAGTAACATGTACAGACACAAGTGAGCACAGGTTTGGCTGGGCTTCTTGCGAATGTCAGACGGCCCGAGCTGTTTAAAAATTTGCCCCACATTTGGTGACACATCCTTCTGAGCTCTATAATTTACCAATACTGTTGAACCGTCCATGACTAGTACTAGGCCGGAAGCTCCGATTCTCAATATAAAAATTATAAGACTTTGACATGTTAAAGAAAAATTATGACATGGGTGTAACTTGGTTGTTTTAATTTGTAATCAAGCACAGAGCCCTTTCGAGGGGGCTCTTGGGGGGTTCTCTATGGTCATTTTGAGACATTTTGGAGCAAAATCATTAATGGTATTCACATGAGATGCCTGAATGTTACTCCGCGTCAGATAGCAGGACAATGTTCCAGTTGGTCGTCCAAAATGGAGAGCATCCACGTCAGATTGGTCCTGTCCCAGCTCTGATAAGCCAGCCATGTATGCCATATGGAAGACAACTACCTCCTAAAGCGTCTTTTGTCAAAGAAGGGAAGCAATCTCATAGTGGGCAGAGGCAGTGCTTGTCTGACGGACTCCCTGAAGGCCTTCCTGAAATGCTGCAATATCTGGACTGTCATCTGGGAAGAAGGTGCACAAGACCACCCAGCCTGGCACACATCAGTGCTACCAGGCATAGCAGACTCTGAAAAACGTCATATCCAAGAACTGCAGTAAAAGTGACAACACCGTCCGGAAGGACAGGCAGAGCTTCCCTTCCCATCCAGACATCCCATGTTCAGACCAAAGATTGACTTGATTAGCCATCGCCGTACCCATAATACAATGTAATAACTAGTCATAATGTGTGAAGAGAATAGTCCTCTTTACTCCCAAAGGACGAATATTATCAGTCATTTAATTAGCTCATTTAATTAGTTCACTAATTTCACGTTCATACATGAATTCTTATTATCGGTAATACCAAATCATAAATTGCTTGTTCTTGATCAAGGGTTGCAGCTATTTGTATCAGGGTTTACAGACTAGGTAATGCATTTTGTGACACTGAAAGGCAAATGTATGCTAGAAATATCCAAGAAATCAACAAGATTTAATGGTATGTCAGTAATTAAGGGTTATCACCTGAGTTAAGCAATTTATTTTTGTATGGGCTCGCCACTGCACTCAGCTCATCTGGCACGGCATTGATGAATTCATACAAAACATATTGCTGAACAACTGCGATTATTTTATGTACTTCATTTTAAGCACATCTCAGGTGATGTGAAGTTATATTTCAGACAAGTAAAGATCATTTGACATGACATTGCTCCAAATGGTTTTCACTTTTCATTTCATGCTTTTTGGGCATAGCAGTCCCATTTGCTATTGGAAACTCTAATAAAAAATAGTAGTAGATTTGACCCTGAGTGACCTTGACAGGTCAAATGGAAGATAAGCCATATCTTTTTGACAATTAACTCGGTCCTTATGCAAGGGCAAAGTTGAAGTAAAAATTTTTGCATTACATCTTGGCCTTCTGGCTGGTGTAGTACTTGTACATGTATCTGTTCTTATCTTCAGCAGCATCACAATTTTGTCAGTAGGCAGGCTTTTCCATGGTCTCTACACTCTTTCTTTTTTTCACTTGATATTCCATGTAGCTTTTAAGGATATGGTGTTAAACCGTAGCAGCTCTATTTGGGTAAGCTCGCTTTGCAACCCTATCCTTGCTTCATACCTTAGAGATGCAATCAAGCTACTGCAGTAAAGTTTTGTCTATACATTATCTCATAATATCAGATTTCTTTAAACATTGTTATAATTGATAGTGCCACATAACTACCATTGAAATTTTAATTCCTTTCATACTATATACTATTTTTTTGCACTTTCAGTGCGTGATATAAGATGGAAAGATGGCTGAAATCAAACGAACCCGCACACCAAATGGAGCTGCCCCTGCCCGCCGTGTTCTAGTGTGCCCAGGTCACAGCCATCAGCTGGTACAGGCTCTGCAGAAGTTATTCAAAGAGGAAATGCTCTGTGATTACACTATCATAGCCGAGGGCCAGGCATTCCGCACACATCGGAATATTGTGGCCGGAGTCAGCGACTATTTCCGTGCAATGTTGACGGGTCAGATGATGGAAGCGCGCCAGGATCATGTAGAACTGAAGGGAGTGTCAGCCGTCGCTGTGAGCACGTTACTGCAGTTTGCATACAGTGGCCAGCTATCATTGAGCTTGGAGGACGTCACAGAAATTCTGGCCGGGGCTTGCCATCTGCAGATTCGGTCGGCGGTCGAACTTTGCTCTGATTTCTTGCTCAGCGAAATGTCTCTGAGAAACTGTGTGGATATCTTGAACATTGCTGAAATGTATTCCCTGGCCACGGTGCGTGATCACGCCTTTCAGCTCGTGCTGAAATGTTTTGGTAAGCTAGGCGATGGCGAGCAGCTATGCAAGCTGAGTTCAGGTCATATGCGACAGCTGTTGCCTAGCAATTCGTTGAACTGTGTCTCAGAATTGTTTCTCTTTCAACAGGTCATGCACTGGATTAACCATGATTTTGAGGAGCGGGGAACAGAAGCAGTGGAACTGTTACAACACATTAGGTATGCTCTCATGAAACCAGAAGAATTGGTTGATCAGGTATCACAAACACACTTTATGCTTTCAGAGCCAAAGTGTCGGTCATTTCTTGACGAGGCACTGCACTACCATGTGTTACCTTCACGCCACCCGCTGATGCAAACTCCTAGGAGTCAGGTTAGGAATCAGTCTAGTTTGGTGGCATTTGGAGGAAGATACGGCATTGGTGTGGGTTATAAATACAACTCCAACCAGATGCATGTGCTACATGATGGGAAATGGTACGCCTTGCCTGGCAGTGAGTCCAACTTTCTGTACTCGGCTGTGGTCGTGGTAGATAATTTCCTGTATGTATGTGGAGGTACGGGTAAACCTGCACATGCCAGGGCTACCTGCCAAAGGTATGATCCGCGTACCAACAGCTGGACACGAATTGCTCACATGAAAACAAGGAGACAGTCCTTCCCATTGGTTTCCCACAGCGGGGCGCTGTATGCCTTGGGAGGGGGAACTCCAGTAGAGGGAAGCTTCGAACATCTACCGACAGAAAACTGCGAGCGGTATTCTATAGACGCGAATGAGTGGCATTCAATTACTAGTCTTCCTGAGTGCAGAAAATCTTCTGCTGCGTGTGACTATCAGTCCATGATCTACCTGTCTGGAGGGAGAAGACAGAACGAGACGATGTCCACCCTGTGGTGTTACGATATTCATGCTGGACTCTGGAGGAGCAAGGCCTCGATGCTGCAGCCTCATGCCGGCCATGCCATGATGGCTGTCCAGGACAAGATCTATGTTATAGACCGGTCTGGCGTGGGTGTGGAATGCTATAACCCGCTGGCTGATGACTGGAGTAAAGTTGCAGTCAGTGGCGGTGTTCTGTCAGGAATAGCCAGGCCAGCCACCTCCAGCCCCTGGGTGTATTTTATCAGCTGCTGTAAAGACCACACTGACCACCAGTGCATCCGACTCAATGTTTTAACACGAACGTGGGAAGAGTTACCAACTTTCCCAGATCCTGTTCATTGTGTAATTGGCACCTTTATGTCCATTCCATTAAAAATGCTTACCAACAATCACGGATGTAATACAAAGAGTGTTCCTTCTACTTCATCTAAGTGAAGCGCAGCGAGATGGGAGGTCGTTCATTTCATGTTACAACAATGCAAGCAAATAGTAAACTACACCACCACTTGCTGTGTAGCTCATAGCTGGCTGAATTAGTATTTAATAGTGGTGCATTTATCATAGTTATGTACTTGCAAATTTATATTATACTAAATGCACACACTGATGTACTGTGTTACTTACATTCAATAGTAGTGGATTCTAGTTGTAGTGGTAGTATCAAAGACATGAACGTGATGTATGAAATTTATTTGGCATATTCAGTGTAAAATCACATACACAAAGTTCACTGGTTACAAGTATTTTATCCGATTGATTGAACATTCGTAAAGAAATTAAGTCTCATTTGGAGCATTGTTCTAAGAAAATTTAAAATGTATATGTGATGTACATGATGCATGTACATTTCTATGCTATTCAAAAGATTAAGGCAAGAAGATCCTGGTACTGGCATACTGCATGTACCGTGTTCCCATAAACCTTTTCAACAGTGCTCATAAGGTTGAAGGGAGCAAAGTAGGGTAAATGATACTGAATGTCATCATGGTCATCATGGTTATAGCTCAAAGCTTGTGTTGAAGAATACTCTGGTTTATAAAATTACCAGACAATGAAGTTTTCACTTCAACTTCGACGTTCGTCAGAATTTTTGAAAGGGTGAAGCTACGGGTTTAATACCATGGTTACCATGGTTACAGTTTGTTGCTGTTCTTTTGAAATGTTAAAGTTAATACCAGTAGTAAAATCAGGTTTGTTATGTTACTTAATGTGGTTTCTCATTTTACAGGCCAGTATGCGATCATGCATATCACATGAAATCTAAATTTACTAGGTCCCCATATTGCTGGCAGTATGGTAGCCATAACAAATTCAGCAATGTCGTTTTGTCCCTGATGCTGCTGCTGTACACTATGGGGTGTCCGTTGATGTGAACACAATATCTTCCACATCACACTGCACATTTTCTTCCAAACGACAATCGTGGTGCTTGTATGGGAGACTGCCGTTGTACATGTTGTACATGTAGTGACATCATCTTCAGCTCTGCCATGTATTGCAGTTTACAGACTTCACATGCACTTGACATGTTGATGTAAATGGTTAATTGTTGGTAAAATTTGACCTTAAATTATGTTCTAGCGTTTATCAAGGTGTCCAGATTTTGTACTTGGGTCAGAACTATTAGGTGCTCTATAGCCGCAGTTGATTCTTTGTTTGTGGAGAATGAAAATATGGTTTTAACTTTACCCGTTCTATATATACAACTGTCCCATTGCATATGTATACTGTGTAGAAGCAAATTAAATCTAGTTTGTATATAGTATTTTGAGGTATTACTACACATTTTTTTCTCATTACATTGTCATTTATGGTTCTTTACTTTTAGTTGTTTTTGCATGATGGAAGGGATTCCAGAGTGGACCACAGTGCTTTACAACTGAAGACACGAGTCTTAAAGCGTATCCTGCTTTTAGTTTGCAAGAAGTATTATTAGTTACACAATGTGTAAATATATATTTTACCATATAATATAGATTTACGTGTACAAGTACATGTAGGTTAAGCTGAGTTATTGCTTAAGCATCAGTATGAATGGTCCATGTTTTTGTGCCTTGATGTATGCATGCATAAAAGTCTTGATCCCACTTAGAAAAGAACTCCGCAAGCAATTATGAGGATTGCAGTGTGCGCTGCTAGTATCACATTGTTGTTAACAACATGGTTAATAGATAACTTATTTATCAATGTTAATGTCCTTGTATTAGCGATTTTTTTTAACATTTGTTATATCAGTTGAGATTATAAATGTACATGTAGTAAACTTGGCAGTCAAGAAATGGGAGAAAAATAAAATTTTGAATGAAGTATTTTTTTTCTTCAAATCATATTTCACCAGGCAAATGGGAGTTTGAAGAACTGACATTTTGCTTTTGGCATGATGTACATATTGTAAGTATAGAACTGGCTTTTTTCCCAGATATATGCACATGATCTTGCAGTCACATTACTGTGGAACTTTTGTGTGCTCATTTCTGTGCCGTGAGCACAGTTCTGGAATGGCGCAATACAAATCTCATGATTGATTGGCTCAACTTCACCTTGGTTTGGTTGGGACACTAACCTACTGAAGTGCTCGAAATGCAATGTTACAGTTGTCTAGTATGAATACCTACCAGACGACACTACTTTTGGAAAACACTGAATTGTCCAATGTAAAACTTAAATGCTATCCCCTTTGCTGTTCACAATGTTCAACTGGCTCTTGTTCTATCCATCAAAGCTCTGCATTTGAGAGTACCATGTCAAGAAGACTGTAAAAACACGAATACAGAATAAGACAAAATGTCTCAAGTTGCTTTTATTGGCCTGTTTAGTACAGAGGTTGACACCCAACCCCTGTCATCTGACAGAGGTTGACACCCAACCCCTGTCACCTGACTGCAGGCGATGTGACAAAGTGACAACATGCCACATCGAAAGTGATGCCACATCGAAAGTGAACTTTCCTAAATGTGTTTCTCGTTTAATCTGTACACCACAGTACATGTAGCCTGTACCTAAACCAATCCTCACCGGCAGGTTCAAGGTTGGCCTGCGAAAAATTCAATTTCAGTGTATAAATATATTACGGCGTGGGAAAAATAACTTCCGCAAAAAGACCGAACACAAACATGAATGTACTGGTACTTCTATCTTCATACTGACAAAGGTCTGAACCTGCAGATTGGTTAGATACATCACCAGTGACAGGAAGGTATTATCTGTGTACAGGACACTACTACTGAATGGAATACAAATTATAAATACATGGGAATTAATGCTGTTCCTTCCACGACACATACTGGTACTTTTAAAATACCTTCTACTTCTAACCTACAACTTTCCCCAGGATCACAAATACATGCCATGACCTGGTACTGGGAAATGCTAAAATTAAAATGCATACAGTTTTAAAGTTTGCACTAACCACGTTAATGTGATTACACCGGTAATCGGTGGTAATGCCTGCTTGCAAGTGAAAATGCTTTGTTGAATAGGTGAAAGGGACAGAAAACCGGCTGCAAAATTGATACTGGATAACCTAGTTATTTATTGTTTGTCTCTGGCTATATACTCAGTAACATTTTCTTTACATATAAACTACTGGCGCATGCTGTAGTGCACAAATCCTATCATTCCGGTGTAGTGGATGAACTTTTGATACATGGAACCGCGTTGTATTACAATGGGTAGTATGTACTAGAAATTGGATACAATACAGGGTATACTGGTAAATTTACAGGCTGTCTTTTCAGTTTATCTTTATGTTTTATGCCACCTTCACAAACATCAACGAATAAAAGGCCAAGTTGCAAAAATAGCAAAGTTTAAGAACCCAACAAGGTCCATTGCACTTATCCAATTTGTGAATTTAAATAGTTTCAACAATGTGTCAAAGTATGACTAACATTTAAAAGAGGTAAGCCTATAACAATATATAAACCAAGTTATCTAACCTTTATTTCAATTTTATAGAAGAAACTGATTAAATGCTTAAAAAACTATTTTGAGCGCATGCACTTATCTTATCAACAGAACACAATGCCTCCCTGTTTCTTGTTATGGCTCAGATATTTAAAAGTACATGTACGAATTCCATCTCCAATGCCGTTAATACCTTGTCACCAAATTCTTTGAACTATCCCAGCAATAAACATCTGGGGCCCTTTATCCTGTGTAAGTATGGTTCAATGAAGCTCAATAAATACAACTTCTTGATGTAATAAATGTTCCGATACAGAAGTTACAGACTATCTTTCCTGTTCTCTCTGTGGTGGCTGGCCTCGCGTACTCTGTATGCACTTAAAAATAGCAGCAGCAGAACACTATCACTGAACACCTAAACAAAATCCAATGTAACGTTTGAAAACATGCTATCGTACTGTTGGTGATGGTGGTTTCTTATCTCACTGCTGATAAACAGCCGCCAATGTCCATATTTAACGTGATGAAGAATATAGCGCAGAAACACAAGATGCTTTGCAAAAGAAAGTTCTGTCTTTTTTAAGTGATGCAAACCATTGGGAAATGATAGTACATCTCTTATACATGCAGACTTGACATTCAACAAAGTTCCTCTGGTGTACATAGTACCCCTATATGTACTGGTGACACTGTTAACTGCAGTATTGGGTATAACGGAAATCTCAATCGCAGTTTGACATATCTATGTCTACTCTATGTCTACCCTTAGCATCAAGCACAGTAGTGCCTGCAAACGTGGCCTCGAGTCAACTCAACCACTGAATAAATCCCCCCAGAATAAGACTACATAAATCCCATGTCACTGTACGATTTCTGACTACATTGTGTTGGTTCTGGCTGTGTGGCCGTGTTGATACACTTGGCTGGACTGGCTGTCCAGTCAAACTGCTGAGTATGTGAGAGCATTTACCATGTTTACAGATCAAATACCCAGCAAACCTTGAGGTCTGGGAAACAACCACACCGTGGTCAGAGATCACTTCACAATCAGTTTACATCAGCCCTCAAACTGGGGTTGTACTACATACATCATGTACATGTACAAGCCTTTAACAATACCTCTACCATTATAATTTTTTTTCTTTTTCTCGTTTTGCAGGGCATCTTTAATTGTGTAAAATAATACACTGGGGGCCAGTATATTATTTCACAACTGTGCGATCTCAGCAGCAGAAATACAATACTGCAGGGTCAGTATAAAACCCACATTTCTTTCTTTCTTTCATTCTTCACTCCCACCCAGGCATTACACAGTTACACTGCGGTGTACACATACACAACACGCTGCTACCATAGACTGGGGCGTACCAGGGTGTAGCAGGCGGCAGCCGACCCGATGTCCCAGTATGGTTGTGTCAGTAACTTAGTCAATATGTCAGGGAAAAGGAAATTCTGCATTCACACATACTACAGGCAATCACAGTTCAGGTTTGTCACAAGTAATTTCATTCCCTTTGCCAATTAATAGCAAAATGCCGGAATCCGGAAGACTGGCGGCACATAGCCCAATTAGAAACCAGCATGGATGGTGACTAACTCAGAGGCTGATGCTTGATTGTTCTTTAGGTCTGTTCTCATAGGTGTAGATCTATATCTGCATTTTAAAGTAGCCTCACTGTGTTTTATTCTCTAGGCTGTTAACAGACACTGTTGTGCTACCACACACACACACACACACACACACACACACACATCAACAGACAGTCGGTCAATACGAAAGGTTATAATAACTTACAAGTAACACAAACTGAGACAAAAGATAGCACTATGGTAAAACCCATAACACAGCAAGCCGTCCAACCACTGGCTACATCTGTCAGCAGAGGAGTATTTGGAGGTGTGGCAATCAGTAGTAGTACTGTAACAATCAAAACTTGAGCAGGACTGCAGGTTACAATATAATAATCCCAGGCTTATGTTGCTTAGCAACCACTCGACTCCAAATTGACATTGCACATCTGGCATTCACGTGTTCAGCAGAACCCCGGTAAATGGCTGTTGTCCCAGTATCCCTCCTCCAGAGTCCATTCGGGACATGTTACGAAATCTCCAGGCCTTCCCTGCCTGGAGTGTGGCCATAATGTCACTGTTGACCAGGTCTCTCTACAGGACAATGTAGGAGACGAGAGAAGAACAGAATCCCTTGAACTGTTTATAACAGATTGTCAGTAATCTCGGGTAGAACCCACAGGCCGTCGTGTAGACCTCCTCCCATCTGCGTGTCACCTAGTAAGCCCCCTAAGAACACGCACGTCCCTCGCCCCATTGTGAGGCACACCGGGATGCATTCCTCAGTGTTAGAAACTAAACGCTGTCGTGCGTGGGTGTGGCAGCAGCGTAGACGTCCCTCCCGCCCAGCACCAGGGCAAACCGTGGACAGTATTGGCGATGATGAGATAAAAGACACAACCCGTGATACTGTACTTCCCAATGTTGGCGGTACACAGCGGCTATCAGGGGTAACTCCTCATAGCGACTGGCTCAGCTCTCTTGCTATGACTAAAGCAAGACCCCGGCATGGCAACCCCCCCCCCCCCACACGCCATCGCTATCGATCCGAACTAAAATAATTGTACCGCTGGTATATATCCTGGCCAAAGGTCCGTACAGTAGTCCAGTTCTGCCACACTGCTACGAAAACTGCCACCAGGGCCACAGTTGTTAATATACGAAGCCTGAAAAGCAAGAAGAAATGCTCCCATCAAATGTTGTGTGTGTAAAATTGAGTGGCAATCTAGATTCTGGAATTCTCTTAGGCATTAGGGAAGAGACAATACCAGCATGATTATTTTACCTTTACTACATGTAGAGGACCAATACATTATTCCAGCTTTATACAGCCAGCACCAGTCTATGAGAATGGAGAGAACACTGGTATAACAATGTTTAATACTCTACTGTATCTCATTATGGTTCTCAATGGTGTTCACTTAGTTAGGATGCTATTCCTTTCCTTCTGTTATGCTGTGTTTGAACTTTCTTTACCTCTATATACAGTGAAACCTGTCTTTCAGACCACCTAAGAAATAGGGACAACCTGGTAATTAAGGACGGCTACTCCAGTCCCTAGGCCTATTCAGTACATAGAAATGGACCTGAGAAATAAGACCACCTCAGAAGTCAGGACAGTTACTCAGTCTCTTTCGTGTCCCTAATCCCCAGGTGCCACTGTATTCACACATACCGTGTGGTGAGGAAGGGGCCAATGAGGTTGGCGACTGTGGACACAAAGACTAGAACCACCCCGATGACTGCTAACACCACGTTGAGAAGTTTGACTATAAGGGCGCGGAAGTTTGAATTCTCAAAGCCCTCCATGGACAGCAGCTGCTTCTCCTGCTGCTGGTGTAACTCCATCTTGGTGATCTGAAAGGGCAGCAGAAGATTAGATGTCGCTCACAAACAGATCAGTCTCATATCAACATAGATTTTCATGTCTCAATATGCCTATTATAATGAGAAATCTGTGCAAGTGCGGAAAAAAATAGTCTAAGGGAAAGATATGGTGGCAAATGTCACCTTATCAAATGTATTATGGCTAGTAGATATTACAGTGTCATGCCTGATTAGTAATAGACACTAAAGTATTGTAAACTGTTACGAGCTGCAAATAAATTGTAAACACAGTTTACATTGACTGTATTTAGTGTATGAGTATCATTGATACTGAAACGTCAGCTTCTAGTAGTGCCACAACTAAGTCCATAGTTTTTTATTTATTTATCATCACAAATATCAATAAAGAATTAAAGGCTTCATATGGTCAAATCATGCTACTTGTCTCTCAATGTAATGTATAATATTACGGCAGCCATATCAACCTTTGTGTTACACCGGTCTAACTCCTCCTTCATGTCCCGAGTTTTCTCCTCCAGCTGATAATCCATCTTTTCCTCCATACTTCTCAGCTCCTGCATAGGCAAATAGAAAATAACTTATTAAATAGGCTATAATATAAAGTGTGAAGTTCACTCACAATTTTAGTATCAACTAGACATTCGGTTGCTGTGCAACGCGAGGAGGGCATCCCGGTTTGAAAAAGATAAATTAGCAAAAGAGTTGCCTTCAGATTTAGAACAGATAGTTTATACGCATGATA
>JAAUYG010076231.1_pt1 | contig 12385 bp, 7 predicted proteins | sample 7278091 | NCBI WGS metagenome assembly JAAUYG01 (sample SAMN14350201, study PRJNA611818) | marine sediment metagenome | isolation source: surface marine sediment (0.6m) | place: French Polynesia: Moorea | collected 2018-08
AGGTTTCCTTCATTGTGTTTGGCCTCTGAGAATGCATTTTTGAGCTATTTTTACTCAAAAAATGGCCATAACTCGGCAGAAAATGACCGTATCGGAAAAAAATTTAAACATGTTCTGAAGACTACATGTACCTATAATAAGCGTGTCCTAAAATACCAGGACAATGCAAGGTTTCCTTCATTGTGTTTGGCCTCCGAGAATGCATTTTTGTACCATAGTTTAGTCCAAAAATGGCCATAACTCGGTAGAAAATGATCACACCGGAAAAAAAATTACACTGGTTCTGAAGACTATCTATAAGAAGGTTTTCCTAAAATACCAGGTCAATGCAAGGTTTCCTTCAATGTGTTTGTCTCCTAGAATGCCATATTTGGCGGAGGAAAAAGGAGGAGAAAAAACAAAAACAAACAAAAAAAAAAAGTCGGCAAGCCCATAGGGGATCCCGTCAGAGGACGGGATGCCCCAATTACAAGCATTTGGGTTTGCTATTACTCAATACTCATGCATGCAACAATCCGGTTTCATGTGCACACCAATTATTCAGAGGTCAACTGAATGCTTACCGAGCCTTCTGTTGCCCCGATAATGTCACAGCCTTCAACTTCTTTGTTTTCCAAAGATATTTGTTGGGAATGGGTCTGCGGTAACCTGTAGCACATATCATCTGTACTTTGAGATTGTTTCCCCGATGACTCCAGTAACCTCGAGTCCTCTCCCGAGTCATTGCCATCATCACACTGGCCAATCTGTGTCTTACCATTTTGATTTCTTGCGTATTTCTGATTGTCACCCTGCATATCCCAGTTGGCGTTTCTGTCCTCCTCGACCTGATGGTGTCTACCAGCGGTGTCGCTACGGCTGCGTCGGTGCAGCTTGTTGGCTTTCCGTTTGAAGCTATTCCATAGTTTTTGGCGCCTGCTAATTGGCGGAGAGTCAGACGTATAATCACTGTCTCGAACATCCACCGAACTCTTTGATCGCTGGGATTCATCCTTCTCCCGGGCACCTAGAAAGGTTAACAGACAAATTAGAGCAATAACCGTGGATGTTAAGTAGAAAATTGATGCTACATATATATATGCATACACAAATGTAACAATTTATATCAACTTTCATTTAATAATAAAAGCAATTCATTAACTTAAGTAATGGATAATACTGTCCTACATTAAGAGTTAAATTTGCCAGAAAACACAATATATTTTACCGTTGTTCTGCATTTGTATCAGTATACATCAGCATGCATATAAATATTCATGATATTATGAGCACAATTCCATCACCATACATGTAGAATATTTATGGATTTTCCCTACCAGCTGTAATCCTAAAAGCCGCTCTACACCGGATTTTGTTCAGTGCAGAATGCATCAGTTTTATCTGTTCAAGAAAGACTTATCACAGAAGAATATTCCAATTAAGTGATGTTGTGAGTCTGGCTACCATGGAATAATATGTTAAGCCCAGACCCTCATTCAATAAAATATCCTTGTCCATGGCAACCAGGTATACAACACCCCATAACAAACGTTACCAGTGACTCAGATCTGTCACTCCCAGTGAATTATAACCATGTTGTCTTCATGGTCTGGGCCATTTAGTGTGACAACTCATATAATTTTAATGCAATACCTCCTGGCCTTAAACTGACATCAAGGCACTGAACATCTCTACCTCCACTCCTCCAAATGTGGTGGCTATAGAAATGTGGAAACTACAGATAGGACACTTACATGACTTATATGGGAATGGGTGTGACAACTGAACATAAAGCTACATGTAGTGAGTAATCCATTACCTGTACAATGCATGAATTTGCAGGATTCACTATATTGCCGTTTCGTACATGAATATTATATACTGGCATGACTATATATGATTTACTGTAGAATAAATACATGTGTACATAATTTATTGCTCATTTCCATGTCCATGATTATGAGACAAAAAAAAGTTTTTTTCAAGTTGTGGCACACACTGAGTATGAAAATATTATGGTATTTTAACATGTTTAAGAGAGTCTGTGGCCATTAACATTAAGCTGGACAGCATACATGTACATACGGTACATACAAGTATGCCCCCTCCCCCCCAAAAAAAAATAATAATACAGATTATGTATATAAAACAGAAAAAAAACAGAACTTTAATAAAAAATAAAAAATCCGCTTACAAAAACCCTGATACACATTAAATTCACAATTTGTCAAAGTACATGTAATGTATTAGCTGGAAAAAAAGCTTAGATACATGTAATCTAGAATTGTTCTGCATATTGCAAATCTGGATCGCTTATCATGATGTAATATATACTTTATATGGAACTTTAACACTACACATATGCAGTGGAGATTCCCACTCCAAGGACTATAACAGTTACCATCTCACCGGTATCTCTAATTAGGTTTCCATAGGCATCCGATATCCTTCGGAAAGCACGTCGTATGGGCGAGCCCCTTGGTGTTCCAGTGTCCATGATATCACATGCATGACTAGGAAAACCTCACCCACACCTTATTGGCTGTGTCATTCACTGCTGCATGATCAGAGCTCCAGCATTACACTCCAGGCATAAATGTAACTAACTGTATTATTCCCATGTCTCTGTCACTTCAGTTCATGGTGATCCTTGCTTTGATAAAAAGGATGCAATTGCTTCTGGGTGCAGGGTTAATACATCAATTAAGGCACCCATTCATGATACATGTGTAGGTACATGTATGTATCTCCTTTTGAGTTCTAAAGTCCAGTTGGTCAGTATATTACTGGTACAGTGGAGGTCACGCCGCCAATCAGAAGGTGAGGATATACTGTAAATTCATTAATCTTTGCGAGGGCTTTATTTGGCGAAATTCGAGACCATCTTAAATCGCAAAAATAAATACCCGCATAACATAATTCATGTACCTAGATAATTCACAAGATCTGACATATACCCACAAATATTAATCCCAGTGAACATCACGGGGTTTGTCTCAAAAACACAAACATTAATCCCCACGAACATTAATGAATTTACAGTATATACATGTACCTGCATATTGTACCTGCAGTACGTTGGCTGACAGTTAAGTCACATGCTGGCCAGTATTGATAATTATAATTTAAGTTTTATTCCAAAGTGTACTTGTGTTAAAATCGGTATAAAATACAATTAATTGGTATCATTTAGATAATAAATTTAAGCTACATGTATCTAAAGTTCTAGTCTTAATTGTTACCATTAATCTTTAATAATGCAGTAAGCTGCTGAGATGCTCATGATGCTATTCCTGGTAGATTTATTTATAAAGTTTTTAAAGGTTAAAGGTGTTATCTGAGTCAGTCCAGGAAAGCTGCTTATTAACTGACAGCTTAGATAAAGCTGCAGATTGAGCAATAATGCTTTACGTGCATTCCAGCAGAGCTTACCAGGCCGCCCTGAGCATGCTAAGCCATCTGCAGTTGCCCACTGCCACAGCAATTCCTGCAGTCTCCCCACTGATCATGTCTGAACCACTGAGGATGAACATCAACACTGTCCCTCAGGCTTGGAACTGAGCACCATATAGTGCTATAGTGTTGGGAACATGGATATCCACTTAGGGATCACTGTGGTGATAAGCACTGGCTCTTGTTGTTAATTGTTGTCAAGTCATTAACCCCAGTGAGGGTGCTTAGTATATGTAATGATAACATATGGGAGATCAGAAAGGGGATGAAGCTCTCAAAAGTGTCAACAGATGCATTACTCATAATTCATGGTGCCTATATACATATCATCTAATTTTTTAATGAGCAAGATGACACACTCAGGACCGGCCTTAGTTGGACAATGCCATGACCATGCACATATGCATATACTGGTATGTACTGATATACAAAATGTACATGTACCGGTAACTGGAAATACAAATTAAACCGAGAAAAATATATATACCAATTTACAGAGAGTTAATATTTTTTTAGATTTTGATTAAGAGCACATACATGTACACCGCTGTACATTCATAAATGTTTGCGGGGATTTATGTTTGCGTTTTTGAAACAAAACCATGTTCGCGGGGATCAATACTTGTGGTTTAGCTCAGGTGCTGTTAATTATCTAACTACCTGAATTATGTTTGCGGGTATTTATTTTTGCGATTTTAATGTGGTCGCGAATATCGCCAAATAAATCCCTCACAAACATTAATGAATATACAGTACACCGATATGTGATATGGTCATCCACTCTCTATGTGCTTCCTGTATTCCTGTACTGGAATTTATCTTCACAAGTCACTGTCAAAAGCTATAAACTTAATGTACAAGTGCTCTCAACATGCTCAACATGAGTTTAATACATTATAATGTTGAGATAATCTATTTATGATACATGTATATATACCAGCAGTTTCCACAAGACTGCATAACCCGCATGCACATATAGTGTTCATGCAACCAATGATGAAATAGCACAATAGTAATCCAAGCCAGAAATTGCACATCCACTGATCCATTATCTACAGACAATGCATCCGACTTGATGCAATGTCTTGGCTGATGTGGGAAAGTGCATCAAGTTCCCTACACCATGTACACAGGCACATGATGTAGTACTATGGTACCCGTAGTTACTGCAGCTCTTTTTGGCTGAGCTATAACTGTCAAATCACTCTTCCTGTACCACTTGAATAAACCCTCTTCCAGCAGTATGTGCTGAGAACACACAACTTGTAAGCGCCACCTACAAGCAAATTGCACAATATCCTATGCTGAAGGCACAAGAGTCCGCGACAAACCATTTTGCTCCATTTCGATCAAATTCCAGAAGAAGGTTTTTGTTTTTCCACTGTGAGCATCACAGATGAATACATGCCTTTCCACAACTTCACTCAGACTAGTGCCGCCAGTGCTGGTAGGATGTGTAAAAAGCCTGCAGAACTATGGAGACACCCTTGCATGAAAACTACAGGGACAGTGGAAAAGGCCCCCTGAAGCTGGAGCCTCTGTCTTGCGACACTGCTGAAAAGGCCACAGCAGCACCCCGCAGGAGCCCTGCTCCCGAAATCAATATCCAGCCAAAGCGGAGGGCAAGACAGACATCGCCTGGTTAATTCCCAGTCGCATAGATCTCTATAACGAACCGACACAGGGCTGAGTTTGGTTCAAAGGGCAAACAATAACCAATCCTGGAATTTCATAATGCATGATATACATGTATGTACATGACATATGTCCTTGGACGAAAGACTGAAAGTCAGTGCATAAATATCACATTGACTTTTTGCAAGCTTTGTCCTTATTTACTTGCTGTGTAACGGTGATTAACGATGTACACAGTATGTGACATCGATATTCCATTGCATGGTTCCAAGTGAAATGATTTACGGTAGGAAAGTGCGACGGGCAGGCAATTAACATTTAATGTATCTCAAAGAAAATTACTGCATTTAAATAGAAAATTTGTCATAATCTACTCACTGACAGAGTCTTTTTTGAAACTGATTAAGTTCCCAAATTTTCGGCTAGCATCTCTCTGCCATCTTCATTCCCCTGGAGATGGCAAAGATTAAGCTTGCCAAAAATTTGGCAACTTAATCAGTTTCAAATAAGACTCAGTGAGTTATAGAATAACAATTTTTTTATATTACCCAACGTAAATATGATAATATATTTTGTATTTAGATATGCTGAGGATACATACAGCATGTATACGTGTATCCTCAGTACAGAGATTCTGCAGGAACCACAACAGCAGGAACTACATGTATAGAATCAGACATGTCTTAGATTTTACAAAATTTTACAAACATGTCCAGTTTCATCAGATGAAATGTTTCCTTGGTCAATAGTTATAGTATGTATAAAATACACAATGTATGCCGCATCATTATACAACTAGTTACGGGGGAGCACCAGAGTCAAAGCTCATCCATATGAGGCACAGAGACATGTACATGTACATGATCAAAGTACATGGTACATGCTACTTGTAATTCAAGTCAGGTTTGATCCCTTTCTGGCTATCAGAATACAACACAATTGCTTAATCCCCACGGAGAACAGACAGTGCCTAGATGTTACATTTAACCTCAAGCCTCCCTGACCCAAAGGGTTAAACCAGTGGTAACTGTAGGGTTGTGTCTATCCTTGGCCACACAGGGAATTGTGCCACAATGGCCACACTCCGGGTGCTCCCTGGAATGAAGTTAATGTTACAAGAAGCTGTGAAGGCTTTATAATCAACATTCGAGCTGTCATCGGTGTATTGCAGACCACGAATCTGGAATGACGGGTGACATGACCGAAACCATGAACATGGGCAACATGGGGAATGCAATTTGTAATACCACCTGAGTCGCCTGTATTTACATACACTGCTCAAAATATTTAAGGGATCAGATTTTCAAAGCCATATATTTGGAGATATATTGGGAAAAATCCTTCCAGATTGTAGTCCTGTTTAGTTGAATCATTTTGCTTGATAATGCAGTTGTGGGAGAAAAAAAATTAGCAAACTTTATTTTTGACATAACCCAGAGGGGAATCACCCCCAAAACACAAGTGTATCAGAGCCATCGCGATGTCATGACCTTTACCCCTTCACATGTTCAAACACTATAACACTGTTTATTGTCAAATCAGTAGCTGGTATGGCCACTGATTTGACACGAAATTACGCGAACTTTACTCCCTAAACGTTGGGAACTTTGCTCCCTTACATGTCTGTATTATGCTACGCTAACTTTTGATCCATGTTTTGAGCAATATATTATGCCGTCTGCAGCTACTCAGGGTAGTAAAACCAGTGGTGAGGTTTGCAATTGAGATTTTGCCAAATTTATGAATTACAGAAAATTTGTATTTCAAGTCAATATACATGTATACAAATGGCCCGGGGGGGTCACTCAATATGATGCCTGGTACCCATGCAAGTACATGGGTAAAATAAATAGCCCCTATTGGTGGATTTTACTACCAAAAAATACCCCCCTTTTCTCCGGCTTTTTATAGACTCAAACTCGATGTATAAACTACAGACAAGGTAATATCCTAAAACAATCCCGGGAAAACGATCGTTGATTCATGGAAAATGTATATTAAATACCGTTATGTAAGTATTCTTACCAGAGCACCCCTATTATTGGCATAACAGGAGTATCTTCAGTCAAACACCTACCCTTTTTGGCGAAAATACCCCCCTTTTGGAGGTACCAGGACCCCACCAATCTGTGACAAAAATCACCCCTTTCCATCGTTTTTTTGTACGTGGATGCGTACCAAGGTATCATATTGAGTAACCCCCCTGGGACAAATGGTATAATGATTGCCATGTGAATACATTATTATCATGATACAATATAATTGTATTAAACAGCTTTGGAGATATATACATGTACAAATTGTATGTACAGTCCTGGATTTTCTTCCTAAAGCTGTAAACATTTTTATGTGTATAGACGTGTATAGCATGTACAAATGCATAGTGAGAATTGAGAAACTCTTTCCACAAAACATGTACCATAATATCATCCCAGACAAGAGAGTACCATATGTATGCCCACTAAATACCAGACGGAACATTACATCTGCATGCACATAATGCATGAAGGCTCACCACATCCATTAAGTTCTTTGGACAGTTTAAATACATTGTATGGAAAAGCCTTCTGTCAACATTTGCACTACGGGTACCACTAAACATGCTAAATCTGACCCTGTTTTGCTACAGATATGAATTCGAAATAAAGTTGTTATAAGTTAGTTCTGAATTTCTTATCTCTAAAAGTAAAAAATACAGTACTGCTGCTACAATTGTACAAAATACACTAATCTGCATTTTAAGGCAGTTTTGAAACTATATTTTTATACTATAAGGAGTCAATTTAAGCACACAGTGGGTAGGGTCAAGCACCTCTACAAATGTATCTTTGAGTCCTGAGCTTTGATCTAATGAAATACAGAACTGGTGACTGGCCAAAATATCTACTGAGTTTATAAGGCCTGTTGGTGGCCCATCAGTAACAAACACTTCTCCTTTGCAAACCGAGCTTTTATACATGTACTTGACATACCAAGCTTCCACAGTGGTCCCAGTCTCTTAAAGGATAATCTCTATAAAGGACACCCCTCTATAAAGGACACAACTTTTTGGCAGCAAGCGCCGTGAATGCATGTGGTGCTCGAGTCTCACCAAAGGACTGCTCTCTAATATTAAGGACAGAATTTTTTGGCAGAAGGCCGGTGTCATTAGAGGGGGAGTACTAGCTGTATTTTGCACACCAGCTCTTCTGCTTTACATGCAGAGCTTCTACTTTACATGTGACACTTCTACTTTACACATGGCAGTTCTACACGTACTTGATATATGCTACATGATTTCACACATGGAACTTTAACTATATCCGGAGCTTCTACTTTGCAAACACGGTTTCTACATTATATACATTGTATGTGGCCCTTCTTACTTTACAATGCACAACTTTTACGTTACATGCAGCATGTGCAGTCAAGCTTCTACTCTGCTACAATGGGGAATTAGAAAATATGGAATATCTCAAGAACAGCTGGTTGTAGAGCAAAATGGACAAAAATTCTGAACTTCAGGGATACAACATGTACAATGGGATAAGTAACTGTATAGAGGATATATCCTTCTGACTGTGAAGTGTTCAAGATCACTCTATGGTCATGCAGTGCACCAGTACATGTATTTCTGATATTCCAGAGTATAGCCTCAGCTTCCAAAGTAAAAGCCTGTTTGCAAAGTTATAGAAGCACCACATGTAAAGTAGAAGTGCCACATGTACATGATGTAAAGTAGAAGTGCTGCATAAAAGGCTGTAGCTCTACATTTATAAAGACTAGATGGGCGGATCCTGGGGGCGGATGTGCATACCAGAAGCTCTGTCTGCAAAGTACTGTAGAAGCTCCGCTTTTCAAGGAGAAGCATTTGTACTATATGACCGGCACCTGTGCTCTTGCATTTTAAATTACTGTATACTAGTACATGTATATGGACTATGCTAACTGCGTCTTCCACATTGATGGGTGGGTGCTTAAATTCTAATAGGAGTACATGTAGCGGGAAACACTCATCAGCAAAAGTGTGGGTATTACACATTAACACTCAAGTTGTATACATTTACTGACTACTTGATGGAAGCTCTGAAAGTGACAGAGAACATCACTCTGGGCTATTCCGTAAATTCATTAATATTCGGGGGGATTAATGTTTGCGTTTTTTTTTGAGACAAAACCATGTTTGCGGGGATATTTGCAGTTACCGGTACTGCAGTAGCTCAATTTGTGTTAACTATCCAGGTACATGAATTATGCTTGCGGGTATTTATTTTTGCGATTTAAATATGGTCGCGAATTTCGCCAAATACATGTAAATCCCCCGCAAACATTAATGAATTTACAGCACATGATACATGTATATGTAAGAGTTGTTTATATACAATGTAGTGTGTCTTAACTACCGTGTATGTACATGTACAGCTCCACATTGGGTCCAAATAATTTATGGTACATGTATGTCACACGTCACTTTTTATTTTTTCCTTCTGTCCCCGCGCATAATGTCACTTTTTATAAGACCTTGACGTCACTTTCTACAGTTTTTATAAAAGGCCACGTCGGATTTCTACAACTTTTAAAGTGGCAGTGTCACACTTCGTTTTTTACCCATGTGGAGCCCTTAAATGTACATACACTGTAAATAGTAATTTGACACAGAAGTATACCAGACTAAAAACAGGGATGCGAAGTTACATAGACCAGTGGAAACACTGTGCAACAGATAGTCGTGGTATACATGTAGGTGCATATTTCAGCTAACAATACATCGAGTGGACACTACACTATGACCAATGTACTAACCAGCTAACATATACAGTCCACACATAACACTGGGACTGCAGTGACTGTGATCATGTGCGCCAAAACCTCACATGTAAACAGTGAATCACTTACTGTAACACCTGACGAAAACGGAATCAATTTCCGACTCAACTGATTTCTGTCGACGGCGTATTCGTAAACTTGAAAAGCTGCCCCACCGTCGTCGTTTCTGTGAAACAGTATTAAATTTATATAGACAAAAGATTATTACACAAAAGGAGAACTCCTACATGTAGCTTCTAAAATCAGGCACCACAGGAACTGAAACTGTAATTATAGTATTATAGTAATATGGCACGCAGGTCAGGATATAAATTATTATCCCCCAAAACGAGTTCCAGAGATATAGATTTGACTCTGCTCCATTTCTTGGTACCGGTAAATACTGTGAGCTGGTGAGTGGCCGCAGTTGCCAGTTAGCAGGTTAGCATGGTTAGAGAGGGACCACACACTTCTGTATTGGTATTAATAGGTACCAGGAATATCCAGACAGCTATAACCATGATAACACAGCATGAATCCTTGACAGTACAGTGAAACCTGTCTTGAGAGACCACTGCCATGAGAGACCACCTGTCTTGAAGGACCGCCAGTTTTTGGCAGAAAGTCCTACATTTTAATGCACATGAACCCGTCACCAAAGACCAGCTGTCTTCAGAGACCATATTTTTTATGGCCAATGGGGTGGTCTTTCAAGACAGGTTTTACTGTACATGCATGTATATACATGCACACCATGTATACTGGATCTGGCAGGCTGGACATTACACCACAAAGTTCCTGATTCTATTCCTTCCCTAGCAACAGAGTCTCCACATGATCAAAGATATTACACACGGTGATGGATGCAGGAGCAGGACAGGGTCCCAGGGGATAACAATATTCTTCCACCTCATGCACCATTTGTCATGTACCTGAGACTTTTCATCTGCCTGGAATCCCGTTGACACAGACAACAGATCAAACAGAGTTATTGGGGATAACCAGGGATAAGGGATGGAACTGAGACTGTGAAGAGGAATTGTTCTTCATAATGAGCCCGAGAGCCAAAAGAAATGTGATAATGCCACCATTCCCCATCCAACTTGTATGTGATATACATGCATATCATGGCTATTGGAGAGCTCAGTTTTTATTACTGGTAATCATTTTGACTATAGTGTGGGTGTATGGTATATAGACAATGACCAGAGGTAATTGAACTAAACTCTTGACCTTACTAGTAGTCAGGAGAGAAATTATTGTAACATATACAGATATCCTGGGGAAATTAATGGCACTTACACACTATAATATGTTAGTAATGGAATTCTAGCCATGTTCTAGACATGCTAGACAGAATGTACATGTACAGTGCTACAGTCAGGATGCAAGTAGATCCGGCATTAAGGTAGCTGAGCTTACGCACATGTACATGTAATTATTTCTTCAATGGTAATGGCAATCCCACCTACGGTATGTGTGCTAACTTCAAATGATATGAACATGATGAGAAGGCCCAAGCAGCTGTGTACATGTTGTAATGACCAATATTACTTGAAACACTTAATTAATCGTTATACAAAGCCATATCATAATTTACAAGCGGGAAATTGCCAAATTTACATGCTGACACCACAATGACTGACATCGGCCCTTACAACATGTACACATGCATTTCCTTACCTGTGGCAGCATGATTTCGCGTGCATGCGCCGAGACTCCGGCAGGCAAACACAATCAATGCATGGCCATGCCCACAGTCAAAAAAAAAAAAAACAATTGGGAATCTAATATTTGCAGGAAATGGATGTAGTAGCTAGCTGGCAGGTCTTGCAGGTTGCCATGTTTTGTCTGCTGTGGAACAGGCCACTGGCTGCTTTATCTTCCCAGCTTTCCAATATGCACTGAATGATTGACACTTGACCACTGGATCGTTAATATGATGCATTGTGAACTGCACGTGTGCCGGTACCGGTAGTAATACCATTAAAAATCTCTGAACCAGATACAACAACTCACTTTAATTAAATTTAGCGGCTTCTGACATTAATTAAGCTAATATTGCAGATCCACAAGTATTGTTAGTCATGCAACATTTTACGACCGTTGGACGGTAGGTTACCAGTGGTTTACTATCAAATTTAGGCACCTCTACTAATACTACTACAGCATGGTAAAAGAGCAGACAGCTTGTACTTATAAACGGATCACCATCTGACATGTCCTGTACGTTATGTAGAACCAATGATTATCATTGTATGAGATCTTGCTGCTAATTACATTGTATCCACTGAGTTCTAAATTAAAATTCCCAATGATTCCAGCTCGTTGTATAGACAAACACTACATGTACATACATGTATCAGTAAAACAATCACAATCTTGTTTTTTAGAACAGTAACTTAATTAGCAGGCCCTTACATATCAAAATGTAATACTGATACAGGTATGTAACAACAAGAGGTTCCTTGATACCAAGTAAGTGCACTGGATGACCCAAAATGACCTTGAAAACTACAAGGTCAAAGGTACC
>JAAUYG010198938.1_pt1 | contig 12385 bp, 9 predicted proteins | sample 7278091 | NCBI WGS metagenome assembly JAAUYG01 (sample SAMN14350201, study PRJNA611818) | marine sediment metagenome | isolation source: surface marine sediment (0.6m) | place: French Polynesia: Moorea | collected 2018-08
ATCACCACGCATACACCTACATACACCACCGAATCCAACTTGCAGTCGGTGATATGACCATGAGTGGTTGAAAGCCGACTATAAGCCTGATTCACCCACCCACCCACATACTGAAATGAAGAAGAAGCTACAAAGCTGGGTGTGCACTTCTTCTTTGCAATACTTGGCATGTTCCAACTGAGCGCTACACCAAGGCAGGGGGTGGATGGCCTCAAAATCTCTCGATAGAAGAGGTGCATGGCTGTATCTATGGTGTCATATTAACATCAATGGAGGGAGGCCAGATCACATCCTCTGGAAGCCTGTTCCATGGTGGAATGGTTCTTGGCATCAACTTGTTTGAGAAGACATGACCCTCAGCAGGCATAAAAGCAAACTCTTTGAGTAAACTGTCTGGAGTTTGCATATTGTGTTGAACCTCTTGGTTTTGCTGTCAGCTGATACATCAGCCAGTTTGTAGCAGCTGACTAGGCTCCTCTTCCTTCTGCGTTTTAGTATGTCTTGTCCCAACATCAACAGTATACAAGTGACTAGGATAATGGTACATGTTGCTGTGCTGTCAGTGATTAGTGTGGAAGGAGACCGATATACAGTGGTTCCTGCATTTAAAAAAAAATCACACATTCAGTGAGTAAAATAATAAATTAGAGATGGTCATAGAATAGAGGGATATTTATATTCTGTCATTGATGGACAGTCTGATAATAGAGGGAAGTCTTCAAGTGGAGAGTTCGTAAATCACAGAGACCCTGATTTACGTGGAGTGGCTAATCATGCTAATAAATTTCATACAAACTGTACCATGTGTACAGAACAGAAATCTTCTGCACACATACACTAACAATACAATGCGTCGGAGACTGGGATCATGAAATGTTGGACGTTTTACATGTTTAAGCCCTGCTACCCCAGGAAAAATTGGTGGGTTGGGGGCATTTATTTGTTTTTAAGTAGTACAGCGAAAAATAATTTTACAGATTTTCAACATGTTCAAGCGGGTGGGGATGGGCATATATGTAAAGATGAAGGGGTTTAGACAGTATCATATTTCCTAGTGTTTTGGATATATTTTTACTGTCAGAAACCTTAATATAAGTAAGGTTTCTGAGGCAGTTTATATATTTCTGTATTTTGAGATGGCTTTGGATGAAATTTTATATATAGCCTTTGTTAATTTCTGTGGTTACTATTGGAGTATGCTATAATCCAGTATAGAGTAGACAGGGCTAAGTTGATATGTAACAAAGTTGATAGGAGTGAACAAGTTTGGTGCCATTTGTTATAATTTAGTAATTTACATGATAATACTGTGAAACGTTCATCCAGCCCTTGTAAATTTGTTGCAGGTCCCGTGAAGAAGAAAAGGAAACCTCCACCGCTGAAAGCTGAAGCGAGCAGAAAGCAACCTCAGGGGTCATCAAAATCACGCAACAAATCAGCAGTCAAAAAGAGAAAACCCACTACATCAACTAAGAGGCCAGCCCAGGCGAGGACAAAAAGAAAAACCGGGAATAAGAAGCCTGTGAAGCATCTTTCAAAGGTATTAATTACATGTGTATTATGTATGAAGGCAATGTTGGAACTTGCAATCATGCAAATGTAGGAAATTTAATAATTGCTACCAATTTACCGGTAGATTTGAAAAAGCTCTGGTTTTGTTGCATTAAAGCAGGGATACCAGATTGAAGTGCACATAATCATGATATTGATAATAGTAGTAAAGAAACACCTTTTATCCTAATATAAAATATGGTTCAGCGCTCTACATCATATAAGCTTCACTACATCATGTGTGCATCGTAAGCATGATAAATAAACTTTTAAAAAATCAGCCCAGTAATGTTATGGATCTAGTGTACATTTTGCTAGTCTTTCAAGTGACCGCTGCAGATCAGCTGGATTTTCCATGTGATCGATGCTATTTTAATGTTTAACAAGTTGATTGCATGTTGTTTTTATTTCTGTAGGATGCAGGACATGTTGTTCCACGCAAACCCCCCAAGTTTTCCTGGGTCGTACCAGGCTTACTGGCCGCCCAGGGCCGACCCACTCTGCATGGTCATATTCTGTTCCTCACCAAACACAACTGTCGATACCTCATCACACTTACCATCAACAAACCCCGGGCTCTCGCAGAATACCCAGGTAGCTGACTCTTTCTTTTCATTTTACCTGACCAACTACTTCATGAAATAAAGTTTAATTTGGCTCCTAATATGCTTATTTTTGCGGTATGATAGGCCTCCTTTTTAACATGATTTTTTCATATGAACATGATGAGACAACCATTGTTATTGTTATGACACAGTTGACTTTGGACCAGATTATTGTCATGGATTGTGGCGTTGTGCTATTAGGCCTTCCTTTAGAGCTACCTTTCATGTGAGACCACATTATCTTGGCTCTGTTGATGGTGCTAGAATGTAGTCAGTTGTACTTTGGTAATTTGATCAAGCATATGATTGATTCATGTGTTGTTGTTTTAAAGTTTCCTGGCCATTTAACAGTAATTTAAACCTGTTTAAAGTTCCTTCACCGCCGTTGGTGACTTCTGTTGACATAATTCATAATCATGATAATAGGTGTAAAAATATGGGCAATTGAAAGAGTTAAATTTACAGCCTCATTGTTCAGGTTATAGCTACAAGCATTACATCACAAACTTTAAAAACATTTTAGAGTTAGTTTAAAAGTACTGGTAATAATGTTTTGTTTTTATTTATATTCATTTGTTTATTTACTTACCAGGCAATGGGCTAACCTGGGTACATATCCCAGTCATGGATGAGCGACCTCCTACCATTGAACAAATACAGAAACTGGTTGATACTATTGAAAAGGCAAAGCAGGAAACCGTGGTAAGCATTTTCTCTGGAAGGTTGAAATCCTCCCATGCCTTATCATGCTTATGGAGTGTTTGTTCTACAATATGTACAATGACATAAGAATTGTTTTGTAATCTTTTGCACAATGTGTCGCTGTTATGTAAGAAAATTCCATAGCATATGGGCTGGGGTATTTTAAGAATACTTACCAGTAAGTCTAAGTTTTGACTTAAGTTGGCAATCTGAGCATTGCGATTAGCTAAGAGTCTGACTTAAGTAAAAAAAAACATCTAGGTTTAAGAAGTTTAAAAAATTCTAGCCATGGAAGTACTGGTAAATTTATAGGTATCAATACTGGCAGTTCAGCTCGCAGTGACACCACTAAAACCTGATTCTACTGATGTTATTTGTTCAAGTCATCCTTCTAAAGGTTTGGGGTCCAACAGACATTCATGGTATTTAAAAAAGTAACTACTGTACAAGTATATGTATCGGGAAAGTAAGTTTGTCCCAATAGCATTCACTGAATAATCTGTTCTAAAAATGGCATCCAATTTAATATAGTTGTTACTTTTTACAAAGGTCACCTTGTAATATGGACTAAAATATTTGTGGATGCCATACTACTTTGTTGGCATTTAGTACTCATCGGAGACCCCTTGATAATATGAACCACCTTTCAAAGCATATAAAGTAGGCATATTAGATGGATGTGATTGAACCTTTACGATTGGTGCACAGCAAAAAAAACAAACAAACAAAAAACAAACAAAACAATTCCGCTAACTTCCTCCTCCAGATCCTCTTACTAGGAGTACAGTTTTATACATAAATCGTACGTGCACTAGGGAATCAGGGAGCCTTCAAAGTTGGCTAATAGCAGTTTTGTGATATACGGTATTGTTTTGTAATAATGTATGTAGTGGGCTAAAATCAGGTTTAATATCTCAGGGCTTATTGTTCTGTTCTTTATAGACCTGTGCCATACATTGTGCTTGGGGCCGGGGAAGAACGGGGACCATGGTGGCTTGTTACCTAGCCTACAGCCAGGGTCTCTCTGCCGATGACGCCATCGCCGAAGTCCGCAAGATGCGACCTGGATCCATAGACACTGACCATCAGATTGGTGCGGTAAAAGCTTGGGTGGATCACCTCAACAGCAAGTGAATACCAACTCAACACTGCAAAGGCGAGAGAGACAATATGCATTAATATACTAGTATATGTGATTTACGGGTCTCATGATGTTGTGAAGAAACACTGTAACAGGGTTTTACATAACATGTACCTCTTTCAATGGATCCATCTAAGTGGACAGCAGAACTAGCTTGTTCATTGTATAGTAATTTGTGGTGCTGATATTTATTGTGTGGTTATGAGTATTGTTTTTTGCCAGGAGTAGAAAGATAACCAGTTATGTTCGGTTGTTACATAGGTAGTTTTGGTTTCCCCAGACACCTCATGCATGTTGTGAATTTGTAGCACTGCTATAGATCTTATATTACTGTATACATGCTGTGGCACATATAACATGTGTAAGAGGAAGTGCATATGTATGGACAGTATGTTTTAAGGTTCAACGTGTGAAGTCATATCCCCCATGAATGTCAATACTCACTGTTACAATGCCAAACACCATGGTGTCGAAAATAGATTATCTTTAATCTGGATTGTATGTACCAAGGCTCATACAGTATTATGCCATTGCGGTACATGCATTATTATGTCATTGGGTGTAAAATCATAGGTGAAATCAAAGCCTCGGCAGATCCCTCTCAATGGCAAGTGATTGTTGTATTCAAACCACAACTCAGAGAGTCATGTGCATTATGTTGCAAGTATGCTGCGAATTTAACTCATTTTAATTCAGTACCAGACCCATGTAGTTTTCAACATCTCTGGCGGGTTCATTAGCCTATCTTATGCTATCAGAAATATATTAAATGGAACATGTTCCTTGTTCAGTATGTTCAGAAATTAGTAAACTGTGATCGACATGTAGCTGGTGATATTAATTTTCAGATCTGATGTTTATTATCAGGTTATTACGTGGTATTTGTTGAAAGGTTTTTACTGTTGTGATTTTCCAACACTTCGTAAATTTCTACCATTGCCAAAAAGCCTGTACTTATAGGCACAGTGGTATATGCTGACTGTAAGTTCCTGAGGCTCAAGGCATATCCCTAATGAATGTTACTATTATTACCCTATGCACTGATATTATTAATATAATATTACCCTGCGCTTGTCACAAAGCCAGTTTGATTTTAAATACCAGGCTGTCTGAAATATATACATTTGTATTTGCTTTTAACATGTTCAACTGGATTGTTATACCCGAGTATTTACATGTTTGTACATTGGAAATCCAGGGTCAGTATACAGCTATCACTGTGATAGGAGATGAATCAGCTGTCATGTATACATGTACCGGTATACCGGTATCTGCCTGGAGTTTCCTCCAAAATATACTAGTACAGCTGGAGGCATAACGTGTGACTGATGGCGATCCCTTGGCAAGTCACAGCGCTGTTTACATGTTTCAGGATGCTTACTGCTTAACCAGATGGGACTTAATACTGGCGAACATTAACCTGCAATATGCGTGTTGTAAACCTCTATAACTAAATAAATAAATATTTATATAAAAAAATAATACTGCTTTTGGCTAACAACGTGTCCATGGAATTACATGTAGTTTGTCTCATTAGAATTTTCAGTATTGCTGCAAATATGCTACAAATGTTCAGCAAACAAGTTCTTTTTAACTCCTCACAGCAAATGGTGCAATGCAGTGAAAATGTCTGCTAGGAAATGTATTAAAATGTTAATACTGTTGTGTAGATAGCGGCCAGGATATATACCGTTGTTGTTTACACATGATGTATTTACAGCATACCTGGTACAATGATAAAAGGGAGAACATAAGTTTTGGGCCAGTTACATTGTACTGTAACTGTATTGAAGTTGAATAACAAATTATGTACTTGTATAATAAAATGCAGCTCTGCTCAAAAGTGCTTTGATCCAGATATGTGAACTGTGGGTTATTGTTTGCTATGATATATTGTATTAAAATATTCATGCACACGCCAGGTAATTTACTAAAAAAAAAGATGATTGCTGATTATTGATAACTGCTTTTAAATCATGGTGTTAAATCATGATCAAGCTTGAATATGACAACCAACCGTTCAGTTGATATTATGCAGACTTTTGTCATTACTGCTAAATGGTATCATGGTTAATATTTTAGGGAGGGTAACTGGCCCGAGTTAACCTTCATATGTTGTGTGTTGAATGTGGCCTTGGTAACACTCCTTGGAATTATTTCATATATACATCTGTCTGTATGTATTAGAATAATTATATTTTTTAGTTTTTTAGAATAAATAGTATACTTACTTATCATTTAGATGCCAGTATAGTCATGGTTTGGGTGCTGCACACATTGTACTGCTTAACTCTGGTAGAATTTTTTTGACAGCTTGAATATATGTATTTACACATTTTTCTCAAGCAAAAGATGAGTAAAAAAATATATTACCTAGATCACATGTACTCGAGTTTTAAAATATGTTACAACTTAATATGTATTCATGTTTGAAAATTCAAATACACTGATTTTTAGTTGTATCTGGGATGCTGTGCAAAATAAATTTGTTGACTGCCACTCCTGTACCCTAACGTGTTGCAGTTGCATAACAGAAGGTATGGAAGAGTGAGAGATAGACGTTTTTAATCTGTTATCACTGCATCATTGCACACAGCACATTTCATGCTTTTGTTTCCATGCTGCTGTCTTGGATAATCTCCCACAGGGTTTAAGTCGATTCCAAAAGGATCTAGCATTACAATAATTGCATACATTGTATATGACAGACACTTTATCTGTGTCACAATAACTGCAAGTGTATAGTTTACTAGACTGATAGTAGTGTTCATACTAAAAGAATCCTGCATCTGTGCTTTTACTTCGGCTTTAAGACCTAGCTTTATACTGACTATTTCTGCAGCTTGCAACAAAATGTGGCAAGCAATGCGGACAAGAAAACTCGACACAATTAGTTCTATCATGCATACACTTTTATTCCCGATGTAGAAAAAGCAGGAAAGCTGCAAATTTTTGAAATTCATGCAGATCCTGTGAAAATGAATTCACTCAGTGTATATGACAAAGTAAGGTACCCTGCGTCTGGCTGAATAGCCACTCTCATACATGTCAACCTTCAGAAAATACAGTAGTCCCCCTCTAATAAGGCCACCTTATTTGCCAAGAAATTGTGCCCACATTAGAGAGGTGGCCATTGGCGAGAAGGAGAAGTAAATGTACTCATACTAGCAGAACCAAAAATTTGTGTTCAGATTAAGAGTCGGTGGCCTCTGTTGAGAGTGGCAACTAAGAAAGGGATGCGGGACTTTGTACAGGTACAAATAAAGGTACAGTAGAGCCTGTCTTGAAAGACTAGTACCTGATGGCCATAAACCATGGTCTCGCAAGAGAGGTGGTCTGGCGACAGGGTCAGGTTCATTGAAGTGTACATTGTGTATTACCTTCTTGTCTCAGGACTGTGGTCCTTCAAAACAGGTGGTCTCTCATGGCAGTAGCCACTTTAAGACCAGTTTCACTGTAATATGGGCACACTTGACATAAGTACCCAGCCTCAATGCCTCATCTGATCAATCATAAATTCACTGGACCTCTTACAAAGTACTGGATATAGTGAACTGTGACTTATGACCACTTCAGAATAAGACCACCTTTTTAGCAGAACCAGAACTGTATGTTTACAGTTAAGTAGTTTGAGACCCTCAGTTTAAAGACCAGTTTATAGCAGTCCTCTGGGTGGTCTTAATTTTGAGATTCGATTGTACTCTTAAATACGTTTCAGAACAGGCTAGTTTTTATATGACAAGTTAGACAATGTATTACCTTGAAGAAGGGGTAAAAGAATCCCAAACTGTCTCTACATGCTATACAAACTATTAGGGGATCCAAGGTTACCTAAACGCAATATGTATTGGTATTGCAAAACGTAAATGGGTGCATTAGGAGGCCACAATAAAGCAGCTGGTCTGAGTGCAACATACCACAAACTAATTACAGGCCTGTGAAACACTGACTAAAGAGTAAGTTACTCATAAATGGTGCAATACATATAATCTCCCACCAAGGCATTTACCTCTTTCTTGTTCATGTAGCATCATTTAATGAGATGAAAGACTGAAGGTGGGTGAAAGCAAACACTCATGACCTTTATACTTCCTAGTGCTTAAAATTTTCCACAATCACCCAGTGACTAGAGTCACGTACAGCATACATACAACATACAGTAGTGCCCCTCTGACACCCCATCTGCCAAACAATTCTGTATTAGAGGCCCGGGATTAGAGGAGTGTTTGGTGAGATGAATCACATTGTATTCACAGCACTTGCTGCCAAAGTGTCCTTTATAGAGGCGTGTCCTCTCTAGAGAGTTCTTTAAGAGAGTGACCACTGGATCAGTACATACCATGTATACAGCACATGTAGCATCATACATTATAAGTGACTATTCGCCTGCCAAATATGGTATAATCTGAAGCCACCATTACTAGCAACGCATTAAGGCACATTCTGGTACATCACAGTTGAAACATTGACATGTCAAAGTACAGCTGGAATGTCCATTGCTTTCTGCTGAAGCAGCCTATTCTCAATGTGGCCACACACATTTCTGTGGATTGGGAGTGGGTCCCTTCAGGCACTTGCCCAGTTTTTCACAACCAGGTGGGGCCCAGTTCTGCAAGGCAAATAAAGTGTTTATTCAGTGAAAGCAGAAATGCAAGGGAGTGTCAGTGTGAGCAATGATGCTTGTCAAAGCACTCTACTAATGCTTATTAATGAACTCGCAAACATGTACCCCGGTACATGCAGTAATTGGGCCTTAACCAAGGATTCACTTCACGTCTACTAATATGGACACAGTCTTTCTGCCAAACAATTCTATTCAGATTAGAGGTGTCCTTTGGTGAGAAATGCATTCACAGTATTTGTGTCCTTTCTAGATCAGTTTTCCTCTTCTCCAGAGAGCGTCATCACGTGTTGGCTGTTTCCAGGGGATCTCTGCATTTAATGGTGTGGCACCTAATTTGCATCTCATTAGGGACCATTAAATTGCTAATTATTAGATTACAACTTTTCAGTGGCACATAAAAGTGATATATTTGTGAACAAGGTGACCAATAGGCCATTCTGTCAAGCATTGTCCCAAGCAAACACGATACATGCTCTTTAAGAGAGGGACAACTGTATAAGTTATAAAAGTGTTACATCTATCATTAAGATACAAATTCTTAGCAATGGTATGGTATATTCATGTAATTAGAAACTGATATGAATTGCTCTGTCTTTAATAGGGCCTTTTTCTGTACACGTATTTTGTCTGGCCAAGCTGTGCCAACAAGCAAAAGGGAGATGATGTTAAAGTGCCCCAGACTAGACCTGAACTGCAAACCATAGATCTGTCACCAAATGTACGTCTTACTGCTTCGCTACCTTGTGGCTCAACTTTATGTAATGTAGACTAAAAGGTACATGACCCAAGATTTACTTTCTTAGGACCTATACAAGGTATCATTTGCTTCATTAACTGGGATAAGGTTCTGGAATAAAAATCTTTAAGTCGAGAAATGAATCACCTAATTTGCAACCATCGTCTTTTCCATGCTTAGGATCACTAGTGAACTTAAGAATGTTTACTGAAACTGGCCCCTACTGAATTGAACTCATTTAAAAAAACTCACCATAACTGAGTTATCACAGTAGTTGAGCACTGGTTCTCCTGGTTTGAGCTTTCTCTTGTGATCATGGACGATTTGCTGTATATGAGGCATGATGTCACGGTACTCTCTGGATCCTGGGCTAGAAAAAAAACAACAACTTCAGTCTACTCTGCTGAGAGACACATCTACATTACAGTGGTCCCTATGATTTAAGACCACTCCGTTTAACAGTTCCCTCCATTTTAAGACCAGCCATCAGTGACACCATTCTTATATTTTCAATATAAATATCCCATTTAAAGACTACCTCCCATTTAAGACCGTATTTTAGTGGGTAAAGGAGTGGTCTGAAAATGCAGGGACTACTGTATTTACAGTGGAACCCTGCCTTAAGACTACATGTACTTCAGGAATAAGACCACCCCAGAATTAAAACCAGTTTTGGGTGTGACTCAAAGTTACACACACAATGCTGGATCGTTTCAAAAATGGGACCGATTCAGAATTAATACTGTTTTAAGCTCAACCATGAGTGGTCTTTATTGTGGTCTTCCACTGTATGTCAAGTTGGCCCAGATTATACATGTTTTACTTATAGAAAGTTCATTGCAACCAATGCAAACTATGACATCACTATTTCCTTCACTATGGCAGACTTGAGGGATAACATCATCCCTACAGTCCTGGCTACCCACATTCCTATTAAAACCAGACTATAGCACAGATCCTGTGGTCTATGGCTTGCAGGAAAAATCTAGGAGTGGCAAGATGTCAAATAAGATGTGACAATTGTGCCGAGTATGGGCTTTAATGCATGTGATTTTTGTATGAACAAAAGTACATTATATCCTATGCCAGCACACTACAGTGGTCCCTGCAATTTAAGGCCCCTCCGTTTAACAATTCCCTCTATTTTAAGACCACTTATCAGTGACACCACTCTTATATTTTCAGTATTAATATCCCCCATTTTAAGACCACCTCCAATTTAAGACCATATTTTCCTGGCTGAAGGGGTGGTCTTAAAATGCAGGGATCACTGTACATGTACAGACATGCTCCTGCCGCCAACACAGATGGCACCCAGTACATGCAAGGTGCTCCTGACACAAAATCGCAAACTTCTGTGAAGAAAGATGCTGAAGCATGCCATATGCATGATACACTATAGTCAGCACTACTAGGAACCATATAAGCATGCCAGTATCAACGTTCTGCAGAAATCCAAGATGGAGGGTAAAGGCCTCAGAGTTAACTACATGTACACATACATTTTTAAGTAAATTTGTACATACATTTTTAAATAAATTAAAAAGATAAAATTAAATTAAATAATAAATAATTTTTTCTAGCTGTGCTGCACTTTCATAAATGAAACTGTAACGGAAAGAGATTGAAGTGAGTGCAGTTACATGTATAATCAATGGACTATGTTCAACTCCAGTGGGCAGCGAAGGATTTTTATTTACCTAATCATATATTTTTCCCCAGGATCTCGCCCCAGATGGAACAGCATTGGACGGGCCGTGTGGTTTACTTGTTGGTGGGTGGTCACGTTTGCGACCTCTTCACCCCGGCAAAAATTCACACCCTGCAATGAATAAATTCTGTCATTGGCACTGCAGTTTCATCAGTATGTGAACTGGAAAACTAGACTACCAAATAGCATGATGGAAGTTCCTATCACATTTTTAAGTACATTGTACTTGTATACCTAAGTACTACACAATGTACCGGTACATGTAGACATGCAGTTAAATGTGGTTAAGTTGTAACAATAAAGGCTACATAATTAAAACTGGTCTTTTCATTTTACTTAAACATAAGCACTTGCGATGGAGTTCTCAAAAATAGATCTATGTTTTGGCTTAAAATGTGCTTGGCTACGAATTTGATGTAAAAGTCACTTATCATTTTATGTCAAAACTTTGACTTAAGTATTTTCGAGAACACCACTTACTTGACTTTGTGAAAAAACTGCATGAATCATGTGAATGGAGGATATACATGTATTCTACATGTCCCAGGTTTCTGGCAGTTGCAACATGATCTGATAATATAAACTGAACTATGAGATTATATCTGACAGCAACTACATGTAGCACTATTTTAAATGTTTTCAACCCATTTTTCAAAATCACATTTTGAAGTCCTATGTTCCAACTAATCATGCTAATGGTTATTACATGCACTTACCTTTTTAAATTCTTCAATGGAATTGGTCCAGGTCCAGTAATGTGCCTTGTACAGTCCATGTCTGACAGCCATCATTTCATTGCCCCGGTAATAAAATATTGGTCTGCAACAGGCCAAGACACAAGGCTATTGATATAGTGGTCCTTCTTTGTTTTATAACCTTCTATTATAAGATCACCTGTCATGTAAGACCACTTGATTTTGTCCTCAATTCCTCAATTGGTGTACATGTATCTACTATTTAATAATAATGAACTTTTTATTTTAAAAGAACCTGTCGTTGTCCACAACTTTACATGTTTACTGGTTCTGCTAGTAGTCTTAAGATAGTACAGTGGTACCTGTCTTGAAAGACCACCCCATGAGGCATACAAAAGTGGTCTCTCAAGACCAGTGGTCTTTGATGTCCTGGTCTACTGTGTAACCGGACATACTTTCAATGGTTTTTATCATTCAATGTTTTTATTTTGGTACTGTCCCTACTTCTCCGTTAAAGTGACCTCCCCAGAATTTCATTTCTCATTCAATTTAGCTTATTCATTTTCTTTTCTGAATGGTCCAGTTCTGTACTGCTCCCGTCTTAAGACTGTAGGAAAATA
>JAAUYG010073541.1_pt1 | contig 12384 bp, 5 predicted proteins | sample 7278091 | NCBI WGS metagenome assembly JAAUYG01 (sample SAMN14350201, study PRJNA611818) | marine sediment metagenome | isolation source: surface marine sediment (0.6m) | place: French Polynesia: Moorea | collected 2018-08
CTGAAAAGTCAAATCTAATGGTGCCATTAGAGTCCCCATATATGGTTTCCTATTAATGTTTAATAGTAACATATGCTTAACTAGGCTCTTTTATAGATATAAGGCTTTGAAATCTTGGTGATCTTGATTTTGACCTTTCAATGTCGTTCAAGGTCAAATGTCACAGTGTCATTGGACTCCTCGTAATGGTTTCCTATTAATGTTTAATAGAAAAGTAGGGCCTAACTGTGCTCCTTTACAAGATATAAGCCTTCAAAAGATGAGTGAACTTGACTTTGACCTTCCAAGGTCACTCAAGGTCAAATCTAATGGTACAGTTAGACTCCTCATATATGAGTTCCTATTAGTGTAGACCATATAGCAACCACATCTCTCACCATTTAGGAGTTATAGCCACTTGAAAAAAATCTCATATATGTTATCGTTAGGGCCAAATTTTGGATCCCCACCCCCACGCACACCCAACCTTACCCCGGGGGCGATTTTTTTTTGCAAAACTGAATGGTTCCCTCCCTGGGCTAGAGATAAGGCCTCCACCAAAACTGAAGTTGATCGGTTCAATATTTTTCGAGTTATCTTGCATATGGACAGACACACATATGCAAAGTAAGAAATAGTTTTTTAGGGGTTTAATGACTCTTAATATGGTGGCCCAGATCTCCAGATTGATACTAATATAACTCCTTCATCCTTGATATCAGTGGACAAGTTACTAATGTGTTTTTTATTATATACGTGTGCGCATGTGTATTTTATCGTTTTGCCATAAACTCTCAGTCCCTGCTTAAATTTCTCTTGCAGCCAGATGTAACATCCATACGGTATGTAACATTACATGTACTAATCGGCATCGTAATCGGTAGTGCATAGATGTAGTCCACTTCAAGTTCAGCTGCCTCTCGGCGAGGGTTATTTACCAACATTATAATGCAATTAAGGGTAATTATTGCTAAGCATATCAGCCTAATTCAATACAAAACGTTTTTCCGATTTTGGGGTAAGTGGCTGTTTAATTAAGTTTCTCGTTATAGCTCATATTGATGCTATATGGGAGAGTGTTATTATTAAATCAATTTCTCTTGCTAAGTCAATTTAATGGCACATTCGCTTTAAAAGGTAGACTCTCCAGAGATTAGTATTGGCGTATGCATCACGTAACTGCGGCTAGTATCGGTCAATGCTTGGCCTCCCTTGCCCATTAATGCACATTATGTGGAAAGTGGAAAATGGAATGGCAAATCTCGCCCAAGCGCAAATGATATCAGCTCTGCACAAGTTGACACTGAAACAGGCTGTAGCTACATTAAATTGTCATTGTTATTTCGTTTCCACAATAACGGTAGCACATGTACATTCCTTTTTGGAAATACCAAAATATATGCACGTGCAATGTGCACTGTTAGCATAACGGAAAGTAAATATTAACTAACCCCAATTTATGCATCTGAGTTAAAATAAATACACATTGTCGCAAGGGAAGAATAGAAGTAATTGTGTATTTCAGTTGTATTTTACTCAAAGGCATCAAGTGCACTCAGCCGACTGTCGTTCATCACAAGGGTAACAGAAAGCACATCTCGACTATAATCTTCACAAAAACACTTGCAGCATTTTACCAAAACGTTTATAGAGTTCCCTGTGATAATCCACACAGAATTTAATTGTTAGAATTTTGCAATTTAGATATTTGTTTAAAACATTAAGGAAATTTATTATTATCGTAGACAGCATTCTGCCTAGTCAGAGTCTTGTTGCCCCCACAGAGATTGTGCAGTAGTCACAACGAGCTCTGGTGGCCAGAATGCGTAAACAGTAACAAAATGCAAAATTGGTATTATCTCTCTTGATATCGTAGAGAAAACTTGTTTTAAACTTTGAGCCTCTATTGACCTTTAATTTTTCAATGTCATTTTGGGGTCACTTGGTACACTTAAAGCTTTTTTCAACAAATTTAGATTTTCAAAACGGTACTTCTTATCTCATACAATTATGTCTCTTTTCCAACCCAACGTTTCGCAGATATTCCACGTGACGGTCCACGCGAAGTTAAGATGCACATGAAGAGTACTTTTATCTCCGAACACAAGCTACATGGCTATTGGCCATAGACCTATCTGTATCTCATCTAGCAAATTGTCAAAGCAGATCGTACAATTTTATCGGCTTCTTGTTAGACCTTGGAAACAACTTTGTTCACAGCAAATCCGGTAAAACGTTATACCAAGATTTATTTATTTATTTATTTATTGTAATATATTTAGACTGGGTGGGCCAATTACAATTTAACATGTATTCCACCTTGGCGCCCAAGATAGAGGTAACAAGTAGTAAATTAGATATGATTTTGTTTAATAATTATATCATTGGAGTGTCCCCACGTATTTCAACATAAGAAGTCAACTTAAGGGCATAGAAATTAACAGAATCCTTGCTTTGTTTTAATTACCTTGTCTTATTCACTAAGGGCACTAATAAGAAGCCACCATCTATAATTCTTTGACATTGTGAAGTCCCTGTGGTGACCACTACCATTATTCGTTGTTAATCTAGAGACTAACATGATTTTTTAGCTCTGCGTCAATGGCAGCTGAGCTAATGTCAAGGCAGGCATCCGTCGTCCGTCATCGTCTGCAAAACTCTGCTTCTCAAATACTGTGGAGCGGATTAAGGGCAAATTTTGTGGAAATCTATCCACCATATCACCAAAACCATTTTTTTTTTTGCCTTCTTGAAAATATCCAAGCTCTGAATTTTAAAGATTTCTTTATTATTTTCATTATAGGACGGGTGTTATGAAACCATAAAATTTTGTATTACCGTCTTTTGGAAGTTGCCTTTACAGGCTTCTGTTGCCTTCTACCTCATTAAACAGCTTAGACAATGTGTTACCGTCAAACACTAAATAGGAAACCAAATGCGATTAGTCCAGCCGCATCATCGACCTGGAGTGACCTTGAAAAGGCCAAAGTAAGATAAGATCAGATACATTGCAAGATAAAACTTTATTTAACGTCAGTACAACAAAAACAGATAACATTAGCACAATAGTGCTATTTACCGACATGACATTATTGTAATGGGACATGAAATGAGTAAAATGAGCTATATATACAAGCACATGATGAAAAGGCGACATTTTGATCACAGCGTCCATAATTCCTGTACATTAAACATGAGTAGACCTTGCAGCTCTCAAGGTCGTTCAAGTCAAGGTCGTTCAGATTCTGAATGCATGTCTCTTGTAAAGGAGCCGAGTTCGGACATGTGGTACCACTAAACACTAATAAGAAATAGCATGTGGGGAGTCCAATCATGCCCACTCATGTTTCAAACCTTTATATCGACCCGATCAAAATGTCCGCCCAATGCGCCCCATACTCCACTGGACTGGGGTATACCCCGGCGGGGTATCGGGGTCTATAGGAGCAATGGCCTAGTCAGGCTGCTAGTCGGTATCCCAGTCCAACGGGGCAATGGCCTAGTCAGGCTGCTAGTCGGTATTCCAGTCCAACGGGGCAATGGCCTAGTCAGGCTGCTAGTCGGTATTCCAGTCCAACGGGGCAATGGCCTAGTCAGGCTGCTAGTCGGTATCACAGTCCATTGGAGCAATGACCTAGTCAGGCTACTAGTCGGTATCCCAGTCCAACGGAGCAATGGCCTAGTCAGGCTGCTAGTCGGTATCCCAGTCCAATGGAGCAATGTCCTAGTTGGTCAATTACTAGATTACTGGGGCCTAGTCGGTAGCGTACTGGGCTTCGGTGCTGCATCACAATTCGCCTTTCCCGTCAGGTTTTCCTGGGAGCACGGGTTCAAATCCCCCACACACCAACTGAACAAACTGACACTGGATCACCGATTATATATGATACATATTAAACTTTGTTACAATGTATACCTCCATTTCCCCTTTTCTCTTCGACTTCCATGTCAAATTTTACAAAGTATTCAAAATCAGGAACGTAGACAGAAATTCAACAGACAATAGTTAGTCTCAGATAGTACAAATCACTCAATCATGTTTAGCTGAAAGTTGAGGAAGATTTATAGGACTGTCCCCTGTACGTATTCTTTGTTAATAAAATTAGCCAATCTTGTTCATATAGACCGGTTTGGCGTGGCAGATGGCTTGGAGACACCAGTCACTCAAAATAAATTTCAGTCTACTTCACTACATGAGTAGCAAAGTAGCCGCTTACAACATGTTTCTCTCCAGCTTTCACGGTGGTTTCAAAATGACATAAAAGTGTTAATAACTTGATATATTTTCTTTAAAATTAGCACCCTAATATCCGCTAAGAATTCCAGCACACTATTAAAGACTGGCCATTTCGTAAAATTATCTGCAAGGGGTTTACAATCTGATATATGAACATGCAAATGTAGACTCCCCATGTATGACTGCATCACTTCAGTACACAGATATACATGTAACATTTCGCTTTTAAAGCAGTTTTATAGCCATTGAGTGCGCTCCATCATAACGTGCATTTGTTAATGGTCTTGGCGTTGGACTAGAACAGTGACGGGTTTTACTTACTCACAGTCTTTGAGCACAAAGTAATTTACTACAGTAAAACTTATCTAAAGAAAAGACTCTCAAAGGGAAGCTCTCTGTCTGGAAAGACTGACTAGTCCCGATAGAACGTCCAACGTTTCAATGTAAGTGAACCTGTAACAAGCAAGCACCTGTCGATTACATCTTTGTGGCCGAAGGACAATGTGTCTCACATTTTTTTGTCGGCTAGATTAGATTTTATGCTACTTTGGTCTTGGTCGCACAGCTGTAGATCTTCTACACTGAGAGACAGGATACTACCAAAGACTGTCACCAAATTACAACGATAATTAAATCCTGCTTCCCCGATAATTTGGTTCCAGTTAAAGTCGGCAACTTGTTCGGTCGCCAGCACCCTGTCTACCGGTTAACTAGCCCAATCAGTGCGTTTGTTAGCGCTGAATTGAATTATGAAATTTAAGCATTCCGGCCCCACGGATTAGTTAATGCGCCAGGGGTCGTTAGACCGTAGTGAGTTACAAGAAGAACTCATTATCTAACCGGCATTTAGAGAACAATAGCGGTAACGTCAGAACATTACTAAAGCCCACGGGTTGGTTTCGAGGAGGGTATGCCTATATCTGACTTACTGCATGGTCCATTGTGATCTGACATGGCCGTAGTCAGGATGAAACATGCGTGGAAGCTCAGAACAGCCGTTTGAAAAAAAAAAGAATGACCACATTGAGGAAAATAATAAATTGTAAACAAACATGACTCTTGGATTGGAGTGTAAAGTCATGTATTACATGTAAATATTCTTTTCCACAGTTGCCCACAATTGCAACTTTTTGGCGTACCCCCTCCCTCCCTGGCCTAACTGGTCCTTGTATCGTCCCCAGTGCATTACTTTAGCCCCAAATCAAATCAAATAACGCACCATATTGCCGCAGAGATAAAGTCCTAAAGTTCTCCCTCTGACCTAACGTCCAAAGCAAACGACCAGTGAACGTCAAACAAACCTGAAGACGGGGGTTTAGGGACTGGAAGATCTCTCCACCCCTCCCTTCCTCCATCCTCCTTGCCGGCGGCAACGTCCGCCTTCAACAAGCCAATTGTGAAGTAGCCAATTTCGGCCGCTAAAGAAGTCTTCCTCTTCAACCCCCCATTTGCAAATATGAAAGCAAATATTGATAGAAAGGGGTTTAATGCAGTCATGTCCTCTAATTTAGCGCCTATTCTTTCAATATCAGCGCCATTAGGCCAGCGACAATGCGATCCTTTAAAGCCTCTAGACAGGGCTGTCTGAGGCAGCGAGTGCCGGTTGAGCACCCGATCGGGTTTCAATCAATGGTTGGAGAGCGCCATAATTAAATATCGCGCGCCCGTTAGACGAGCTGCCTATTAAGAGAGTGATTAAGTGAAAACTGCTGTATCAGTCCTTGACTACAGTTCCCGGTATCGATCCCCCCGGCTGGCCTCCCTTGCTAGCCGGCCCTGCACTACAGGGATAGCGGGCCAAGGAAACGACTTCATCCGGGAGGCGAGGGAAGAGGCAGTGTAGGGTGGACATTGGGCTCGGCGCCTTGTCCATCTTATCTGTAACCCAGTCTGTCTGAATCCGGCGACTAAACAGTCCCCGGAAACCGTTACAGAAAGAGAGAGAGAGACCCGCTTGACGACAGAGCTGACTGGCCTCTTACAGTGGCGGCTGGCAACACACTAGGTGATGCTTTCTCATAGGATTAAAGCGACCTTGCATTCTACTCCATGTAACCCACTGCCAGGTTCGGCAGAAAAAAATGTGAGTCCTAAGAAACAGGGGAAGACAAGGGAAAATGCACAGTGACACTTTTCTTAGCTTCATTTATCCCCCTGTAAAGTGCGCAGGAATGAAATAATGGAGTCCGGTGTTTATAATTTAAAGCGACACCTCCTAGCAAGAGTATGCTATGCATACTGTGGGAGTGCATTTTCGAATTCAGACTACATGCGAATTTGAGGATTTCAAAATCCTACTTGTGCTATTATTGCCGTTCAGTATAGTTTGTTATCGGTCTTAGCGCCGATATAAATTCGTATACATTTGTAAAATGTTCAATTGAAAGGAAACTATATTAAAATCTGACATCGTTGTCTCATATCAAAAGTTAAATTCATGTGTACGTTTGAACCACACTCTATACATATTGATAATGCAAATATTGTTTAAATACAGCGATTTTGAATTAGCTGTTTTTCAGCTTATTAAGGCAAGCAAGTGGCGTTTGTTAGGATGAAGCTGCGAAAATAACGTACCCACTTCAGTCCCAACCATTTTACATGTAGCTGTGTTTACACAGCAGAGTTACTGCGCTGGCAAGTACGACCGCCTGTGTGTCTGTCTACTCATTTTCTCGGAACCCCCCACATGTATTAACACTAAATGTAAAGTATGTACCTATGCCATTCCCCCAAATGTGTTTTTTCCTGATTTTTTTTTCATTCTTAACGATTTTGTTTGTGATAACGTGTGAAATATCAAACGCTTCTCCTTCTATGTAGAGTTGTCACCTTGGGAAATTCAAACTTAGCACGTTTTGGCAATCTGCCAAAATGAAACATTTATGATACTGACTTTTTACCACAGGACAATATGGAGCAAACAAGATCAAATTTTTCAACCCTTTACAGTTAAACGTTATAATAACATTGGTAGTTCTGGGGGATTACAGTCTTATTCCTTAAATGGACGATTTGCCAAATTTTAAATATTTATTGCACGTTTAAATTTTACATGAGAGTAGATGTGAAATCCTAAAATGTTGAATATCTTGAACAGGCTAATATTCGGTTGATGTTGTGTGTGCGATTAAAATTGTGTGTGTGCGTGTGTTTGGGGGGGGGGGTCTAAACACATTGTCACCTTGGATTTTCAGGTCATTTGGTGGTCATTAATTCGGTGCACTAAAGTTTTCAAAACGCTACTTCCTCCCAGAATGTATTCCATACAAACCCATCTGCATCATTTTGAGTTCAATCAGTGCACTTTTTCTAGACTGTTGATCGCAGATTGAAGTGGAAAACATGTGACTATTTGCGGTGAGTAGCCAGCTTGGAAGGGCCCGGTACTTTTCGTTGTATCCATGTTGGGTAATCTTGGTCTCATTCGGTGCACTTTCTGAAGCTATGTCACTGTGTCTCGGAAACTGCTGCTGCTGCTGCCGCCGGTAAAGCAAAGCGGGGAAAATTGGGCTCCTGGTGTCATACTGTTGTTAAACCTTAATAGGAAACCATATATGGGGAGTCCAATTTACATTTGACCTTAGTGACCTTGTAAGGTCAATGTCAAGGTCACTCAGATTTCGAAGGCTTATATCGTAAAGGAGCCAAGATAGGCTATATGTTACTTTTAAACAGTACATGTAATAAGAAACCATATATGGGAGTCAAATGGCGTGATTTCATTTTATCTTAGTGACCCTGAAATGTCAATTTCAAGGTCACCCATATTCTGAAGGCTTATATGGCGTAAAGGAGCCGAGAAATTGGCTATATAGTACTCTTAAACATTAATAGGCATGGGATGCCCAACTAAACCATCAGATTTGACTTTCAGTGAGCTCAAAGGTCAAGGTCAAAGTCAAGACCACTCAAATTTTGAAGGCTTGTATTTCATAAAGCAGTCGAGTTAGGCTATATGTTACTATTAATATAGAAAATGATATATGAGGAGTCCACGTCCAACTGAACCATCACGTTAACGGTTTCACCCTGCATGGGTGACATTAAAAGCTCAAACTAAATAATTCAATTGGGTATTACACTATGTGCTTAACCTCAATCTCAAGCTAGTATTGAAAGGCTAAGGTGTTGAAAATGATCTAAACCTGATACATGCATGATGAGGTACTGTTTGAGAGTTGGTCCAAATTTCCAATTGTTTTGGGCTGCAACAGTGAGTATGCAGAAAATTGCGACTTGTCATACCAACTACAGTGTCAAGCAGAACGCCAAGGTCCATGGACCTCTTGTTATCATAAATTAACATGAGGTCATAAATGTGAGAAAAAAAATATTCAAACGACATCTTCCGGGCAACCTCATTGGCAGAGCAAATGACATCTTCCTGGAAACCTCACTGGCAGAGCAAATGGCATATTCCTGGAAACCTCACTGGCAGAGCAAATGACATCTTCCTGGAAACCTCACTGGCAGAGCAAATGGCATCTTCCTGGCAACCTCACTGGCAGAGCAAATGGCATCTTCCTGGCAACCTCACTGGCAGAGCAAATTTATCCCAATATTATGTATGGTCCTTTTGAAGGACCAACTGGATGAAGCAGTTGTGAAATTTCGCCCTTTTTATTTATCTCTAGACCCTGGCCACTTTTGGTGGTGTTATTGCTTCCTTTAGTTTCTAAAATTTCATGTGTTTAGCCTTAACGACTTGGCTTTCCTCTTCGTTTCTTTTTGTTTAACATCCGACAATGTAAAAAGGTAAACGGCATAATCTAAACAATTTGTTTCACTCTACACTCACTCCTATTCGAGATAATTGTGTCCCCATAAATATATGAAAATTACACTTTTCTAAACCCAACGTAGCTTATGTGGTCCATCACTTGATACCTGCGCATGGGGAAGGCTCAATGCACTATTGGAATAAGCAACAACCGCGGGAGAGGTATTGTGAGTTTCAAAACTTTCATACTTTAAAAACAGGAGCCATTATCCTCCCATATTTTACGACAGTAAATGATAAAAATTTCGCTAATAAACTTACTTGTAGAATATCCCCGGCTGCCCTGGCAGTAATTGTATACTGGTCACTAGAGGGAGCGTTCCTGAAACGTTTCAAGAAAACGATCAGACAAAACGATGGGGGAGCTGATGTTTCATGTCATTTTAGGAAAATGCGCAAGCAGGTGCATCAACTGACCACAGAATGACCTTGACGTATCCAAGTTCAACATTGGCCGCCTTATATTTTTTTCTTCTCCTGTACTTCTTGTCTAAGATTTCCGTACCTGTATTTTTATCTATGGACTTAGAGTCTGACAACAAACATTATATTATGTACTGCAAAGTTACTCTATTAAACGTATGCTGCCTTATTTTGTTTGTTTGTTTGTTTGTTTCGTTTCGCTTTAGGACGATTCCTATTTGGTTTCTCTGCATGGTACAATGATAAATTACATTCTTGCCATAACATCCTTAAAATGGAAGGCCATATGCAGTTTACAACAAATTGCACTTTTTTTGCATCCGGATGTACTTATTTGGATACAGATTGGGTGCAGCGAGTTGGAAATATATTTTACTGCAGCGATATCATGGTGTTTAGCTGTTTGTGGGAATAGGCAGTATTCTGCACCACAGAATGCCCCCCCCCCCCCCCCAAGAAAAAAATGGCACTTTAGCCAAGCACATTGGGCAGTATTTCGGGTATCATCATTTTTTTTCCTGCCGAAGCATTACAAGACACAATATTTCATGATCGTGCATTTCCAATGAAAGGGTACATGTTTACGGTGGCTTCCATGTGCCATCGATTATTTTTAAAATATAAAAATTCAAAAACTTTTGTCACGAATTTAATGTCTTATACGCGTAAAAATATTTTGTATGCGAATTTAATATTTTATATGAGTAAAATACTATTTTGTACGCGAATTTAATATTTATACGACGCGTAAAAACTATTTTATACGCGAATATATTTTATATAAAACTATTTTATAAATATTAAATTCGTATACAAATAGTTTTCACGCATATAAAATATTATTTATTTATTTAATTATTTAAATTTAAAAACAAATAATCGATGACACATAAAAGCCACGGTGACCGTACATGTTCCATCGATTGAGTCAATTTCGGAATGAATCAGTTGGATATTCACGAACACGTTATGACTGGGAAGATATTGTCCACCGCTAGAGGGCGGGTGAACCATTTACGAAAATGCCACAATATCATTCTACCATGATTAGCCTGCTTTGGCGAAATAACGATACCGAAAATAAACCTCTACGTTTTGATATCGAATTAATAAAACAAATACACAAAACGTAACGTGACATGTCACGGAATTGTGCTTATTATCAAAAACAGTTTCATTCTGTACTCATTTCACATTATTTTTTTTGCAGTAGAAATTAAACTATTGATCGCTATACAAACTATACATAATTTGCAGTTTTTCTGTAGCGGTTGTTGCGTTGTTTTTTGTTGTTTTTTTTTTCATAAAGAGCCGTAGTACAATAAAAACAAGAACTGCTTTAACGGTCTATCAGTTCTACTCAAGTTCTTCTTATTTATTTTTTTTTTCGCCTTTTATTGTGGTAAGTTTAACTTAAAACTGTAGTGACTTGTATAAACTTAGAACTATATAGCCATCAATGTGCTACTGTCACCTTGCATTGTACAGTTTAACTGGTAGTCATTTTCTTCGTGTAGTGCGTTCTCTGTAGCACAGACCGGTGTATACAAAGATCCCCGACAAAGATACATGAAAGACAATTTGTAAAGTTTAAGACAAAGGCAGTAAACCATGGGTAGGGAACTTACAAGAACCTTGCCGTCAACTTTGTGGCGTGATCACAACGACCCCTAGCGACCATCAGAGTGATCAAGGCTGACAGTTACAACTCAGAAAGCTCTAATTAAGGTACGCTGAAAGTCACGATAATTTACAGAACGTTTTCTAACACCTACATTTCTAAAAAAAATATTCGATGTTCGTTATCATTCCTTTTGTGATCCTTTTCATCTGTAATACAAGTGGAGTGATCGATAACATCGAAAGCCAGGCTGCTCCAAGTCCAAGTGTGTTAACTTTGTGTTAATGTGTGGAATGTGTTAATAATAGTGTTGTAAGATAAGATAAAGATAAGATAAACTTTATTTAACGTCAGTTACAGAGTAAACAGAGAACATTAGTACACATACTATTGACTGACATGATACCTTGATGATGAGAGAATGACAACGAGTTTAGATGTGCTGGTTTGAAATGAGTAGTGTAAGATAAGAGTTGCATTACATTCCATGCTTAAAACGCACAGCGGGTACAATAAGAACAGCCACACGTTGAAACCTTTTCATGTATTTATCATAACACTAAAAGACTCTAAGCCCAGGGCTTGTTTATATTTGTACTGTTGTCCAACTCATTCCACATGCGGCTGACGGCACCGGGCCGCTGTGCATTTCAAGGCCCCTATTCCCGTAAGTTATCGTTCGATATTTAGGTAATTTGTAATAGATGAGCTTTGCGGGTATCATGGCGTCTTTCTGCTCGTTTCACTAACATGCTGTTATACTCAGGACACTTTTTGCATATGATCCGCATCACTTCCATTAACAGAACGTCACAGGTGGGCGTTGTACAAGCAGTAAAAGATTGCGCTCGGTCTATTTGAATCGCCCATAATAGGTGTACTGCTGTGATTCCTAAAAGTCCGAGCTCGACCGGTTTCAGGTAACTAGAACAGTCGGTTTGCCACGTGCGGCGAATCGAGATTAGTTTTTACAGCGGCTGTTGTGTTTACACGTACAGCTGTGAAGGCAAAGAACGATAAAATCCTCTCGCCCTTGTTAAGAGACCCTGGTTTAAGAGATCCCTTTTCCCTAACTTCCCCACCCACCGCCGTGTAATTTTCACAACCTTATAATTACGTTATTTATTTATTTATTTTTATTTAATATCACCATCGTACATATAGTACAGCATAACTAAAATAATAATAATTAAGGTCTTCTTTGGCTGGATATGATGACTACTAAATTTCTTGGTACCAGGTTAATATATTTCTAAATTTCCAGTTACAATCTTAATTGATTCACGGGGGTAGACCTGGATCTAACACATCGCATTAATATCATACTGTCACCGTTTCAGA
>JAAUYG010287025.1_pt1 | contig 12384 bp, 8 predicted proteins | sample 7278091 | NCBI WGS metagenome assembly JAAUYG01 (sample SAMN14350201, study PRJNA611818) | marine sediment metagenome | isolation source: surface marine sediment (0.6m) | place: French Polynesia: Moorea | collected 2018-08
CATCTCAGCTTGGTGCATGAGCAGTGCATCAGTCGAGTGGAACTTGGCCTCGCAGCCTCCAAAGGAACACGCGTGTTCTCCCGGGATAGATTCATTCTTGATAGCAGCAGTCCATCCTGCCGCTGCCGGTGTGTGTCCCTCGCCTGCACCACTCTGAAACAAAAATCCCGCCTGCTATTCAAAAAGCGTCACGGCAAGTCAGTTCTTTGTGGCAAGACGAAGTCAAATACTGTATTGCTGCACAAACCATCTGGATTCGCATTGGGCAATTCGTGCATGATCATAAAAAGCATAACTCCTTGCTCCAAAATAACAGTTCACACATTTGGACATTGGGAGCACAAAATCTGGAAGAACGGACAGTAAAGTAAACCCATTTGTCTCTTTATTTCCTGTGTGACCACTCATTAACATCTATTGGAATGGTTCCACCTTGCTGTGTGCTGCTTCATACAACCAGAAATTAGCGACTCGCAACAGGCACAAGCAGAACCGCATTGGTGCGCACACTGAGCGCCCACGTTTTTACGTGGGTTAATTTGGCCAGTTTTTCTGTCAAATCTGCGAATGTTGTCTCGAAACTGAGAATAACCCTTCCGTTTGTGAAGAATGACGGTACACAATTTGAAAACTCCTGGCCGACGCAACAAAAAAAAATTCAGACTGAACTGCTTGCCATATAACCGTCCATTTCCTAACTTGCCTCGGTTTTTCCTTTGGAAAGAAAGGATTTATTGAGGTACGAAAACTGATTGTCACACCAATGAAACAGAACTGGCGCAGGCAACGCAAACGTCAAACTGTGAACAGAACCAGAAACTCGCAATCTGCGTTTTACTTGCCGACATGAACACGTCTCGTGTGTCGTCGTAAGTTTGATTTGTCACTGAATACGCGACTGCAGTGTTGGCAGGCGTGCTGCTCCTGCAGATGCACCGACTTGAGGTGTCGGTGCAGGGTGTGATTCGCGGCAAAGTACTTTTTGCACAGGACACACCACACCAAGTCAACATGCTTCACGTGTATTTGATGCCGCAGCCACGACTCCATTGAGTCGAACACTTCTCTGCACATCCTGCTGTTGCAGACGAAGTTTCTGCTTGCGCACAACGAACCTTTCAAGGAACCACCTCTTGCACTGGTTCTTTTCTGAAACGCATTCAGTGACACAAACATCAGAGATACGCCTTTTTACGAATGGCGTGATGGAACACCACAAGGAATTCAACTCGAACAAGAAAACAAACTGATTAAAATTCGGTTAGTCAAAACATATTTCTGTGACTATGGGTATTTTCAATGTTGATGTTCTTTGTGCTGGTGTGATTGATCCTAAAAACCATGGTTTTGTTTTGCAGAAATTGTAATTGAATTGAATTCTATGTACAGAATTGGAAGACTACAATAAACACTCCTTGTTGAGTCGCGACTCAGCTATACAGATAGTCCGCGGCGTTGGTGATGTATCCATTGTGCGCGTTCTTGACGTGACGCCGCAGGTTGGACGCGTCATTGAAGGAGCGCACCTCGGGACAGTGCGGGCAGACGTACTGCTCCTGGACGTGCACCGACTTGATGTGTCGACGAACACTCGACTTGAGCGTGAAGGCCTTTTCACAGACGTGGCATACCAGATCCAAGTGGTTGACTTCCAGTTGGTGGCGCAGCAGATGCCTAGCCGAGTCGAACTCCTTTCCACAGTCGTCACTGCGACAGGCAAATTTCTCAGAGCCGGCTGCTGTTACTTTGGTCAGGGCTGGAGGCTTTGCTCTCTTAAAATAGTTCTTCACCTGGAATGACATCAGTTTCCGTTTTACTCATTGCACTCAATTGCAACACCGTTTTCTGTGGTTTCCCTTCCCATGGAAAACGGACACCTTGAAGTGAGGAAACCAGTTTGTTAGTTAGGTTAGTACTGTTGTAGCTACTTGAAATGCTACTTTCCGCACAAACATCGAAACAAACAATGTGAAATCACTAATGGTTGCGTTTATTTTTCCTTTCTCTTGCAGCCTCAGATTCCCTGTGCAAAATCCATTTGTTGCCGGAGTGCACTGTCTGACCATTTGTCTCCAGTCGGTGACATCCTGTCTTTGTACAAGACCTTGTGAAGACCATTGGCAAAGTGTTCCTTCTGTCCTCTCCATTTGTGCTGATTTGTGTCCAAACTAGGAATTCAGTGGCCTTGTGGCACTGGTAAACATCCAAGCAAAATCAGCTCCAATGTTCTGTCTTGTGTCCTGATCGCAACTGGTGATCACTGAGGGCTCTGCCGTCCGGGAATGTATCTCTGCAGATTTCGCACATGAGTTTACCGTGCACCTTCATCTGGTGCGCTCGATAGTGGTCCTTGCGGTTGAAAGTGCGCTCGTAGCACTGCGGACAGGAAAACTGCTCCTGCATGTGCACCGACGTGATATGACGCCTGAACGTGCGCCTGTCCGAGTACCGCTTTTCGCACACGACACACGTGACGCCCAAGTGCTGGCTGTTCCATTGGTGGAAAAACAACGCCGTCGTCGTTTCAAACGACTGAGCGCAGCTCGCCTCCGGGCAGGTAAAGGGTCCACTGCGCAAAGACGAATTCTCTACAGCCATGACAGGGTATGGTGCATTCTGAAAGTACAGAGGACACAACCTGGACTTAGAAAGGTTAAAACTAGTTTCTCTAAGTTTCTAGGAGCAAGTGCATTGAGTATTCAGCTAAACATACACTGTTCGGGGCTTCCGTTGTTTTGCTGGACATCTTCAGATCAAGATGGAATTCCTTGAGAAGACAGTCTCGCGACAAAAAAGAAGGGCACGCAGCTCTAAAAGAACGGTTCCAGTTTTTGATTCCGCCGGTCTTCATTCTTCCGCTTGTATTCTTGACGGTTGCGCTTTGTGATGTGGCAGTGGGCTTGACTTCTTTCCAAAACGTGAAGCAAAGGTATTTCTGTCGTGCTGATGAAAACCCGACCAAAAACGGAACTGACGGCAAACGCTTGTTTTCGTTTTATTTGCACAAATATTCAATGAAAGGAATTACATGCAAGATTAAAATCTTGTCAGTCAACCACTCCATAAAAGCTCCTTTTTCCACCGAATGCATTCTTCGTGCAGCATTTCAATGTCAACGTCCGTCTGCCCTCCAGTAAAGAAACTGAAAACTTCGAAGTTCGACCACGAAAATTTCGACAAGCGTGGACCCTGCTTTTCATATGCAGCAACCATCTTGAACGATCTCACTCATCACGTTGCTCCCTCCATCCCCCCCCACCAAATGCGTCAAAGCGAAGCTCCAGCGCTTTCGTCCTGTGTGCCCATCTCTAAAACTTTTGCAAGTAATGGACCATGGCTTTGTGTTCGTTCATGAGTTTAACACTGGTGAATCCAGCTTTGCACAATTCACACAGCACCATTCCGTGCAGCTTCAGTTGGTGGTTATGGAAACTGTCCGAGCGCGCGAACGTTGGCTGCGATGGACACCTGCTGCAGGTGAAATTCTCCTGCAGGTGTTTGGAGCGCACATGTCGCCTGAAGTTCGTTCTCTGTCCATAACTGCGGTTACAGATGCAGCAGTAATTGTTCAGATGTCCGTTGGTGTACTGGTGCACCAGGAGCTCCATGGCCGTCTTGAAATCCATTCTGCAGTTTTCACTCGCGCAAATCCAAATGCCCTTTTCACCATCACTAGGAGGCGGCTTCATCACATGTCGACTCTCCGTCTAAAATACACACAGGAACAGAAAATTCCTTGAGCTTCTGAAGTCTCAAATTTTCTCGACTGGTTCAAAATCAGTTTCAGCTGCATTGCAGTGCCTGACGCCAGATGCAAACCATGGACACACACATCTCTTGAAACGGCAATGAGAAAAACAAGCAACATGCGTTTGGTTACTGTTCTCGTCTTTGTTTTGTCTGAACCATCTTTGCTGGATTGCTTCCACAGGAATTTCGCACTTGACTGCAGCAGAGAGACATCATGCGGTGTACAACGTTGGTCCGACAAACAAAACTCCCCAGGGATGTTCCACAATCCACACACAAGCCCTCCCGTTTTACGCAATGTTCTGATGTCGGGAAGGAGCAAAAGCTCCAAGAAACAAATCATTTTCTGCGCAGATGTGTTCGACCTGTGCCTTTTTGCGTGAACTTCTTTCCCACATACACAAGGTCTTCCAGATGTCTCGCCTCCATCTGGTGCACCAGATGTTCTGCACCGAGAAGGAACTATAGCCAGCACTCATCAAGTGACACACCCACACTTTCTTCACTACTCGTTGGCTGAGCGTCTTCGCACAAACATGGCTTCGTGACTTCTCGATGTCTTTTGAAGCACATCAACTGAACAGTTTTGCGCTGTTAATTTCAAACCTAAACAGAAACTTTTCGGTCAAAGTAACAACCACACGAAACATTTCTCAAGGAAACTATTTATTTCTCAACAGTGTTGCGCATCACACAGAGGTGCAGAAGTTTCCTACAGCTCTAACTTCAGTGTCGTTAGTCCAACTAATTTATTCAAGTAACTTTGCTTGCAACCACGATTGGAGTGTACCATGAAAGATCCGTGAGTCTTTTTACATTGTCTTCGTCAGCTACTTACAACGCAGTCCCATAAACACCCTGTAAAGGCACAAAAGGCACAACTGTGCTGTCGTCCCCCCTGTTCCGATTGTTTGGCCGCCAAGCGCACTGCCATTGAGTGAGATGTGAGAAAGGGTGGGTTCCTTTTCCTCCTAAGCTGTACTGCCAAGATACACACAGTGCACAAGGTTTTCGAATGCTGTACAAACTCGTCCTCTCCCTTCGAACCTCCACGTCTCTCAACAAGTCGAATTTTGCTATCAATCTCCACAACTATAGTTCACGAATGTTCTTGTATGAAATGCGCCTTCAAAGACTTGGTCTCTAGAAACGCCTCACCACACACTTCACACAACACACTGCCGTGCACTTGCAACTGATGTTTCCTGAAGTGATCCTTCCTGTTGAAAGTCCGTTGTTCTATGCACCGCAAGCAGGTGAAATGTTCCTGCAGGTGCAGTGATTTTATATGGCGCCGCAGTATGTCTTTGCGGCTGAAGGCTCCGTTGCACAAGCAGCACATGAAATCTAAATGCCCGCTTTCGTACTGATGCACCATAAGCAGCATTGCCGAACTGAACTCTTTGCCGCAGTTGGTGATCCAACAAACATACTGTCCATTGCTGTTCAAGCCCACGGGGGGAAACAAATTCCTCTCTCGTTTCTGCAAAAAAAATATGTTGAAACGTAGAGTAGTTGTGAATTTGGTCATCTATCTATTGCAAACAGGCGAGAAATCAGTTCTGTATCCCCTCACTGCGACAGGCTGCTGCACAAAAACAAAAAGGCAAAATGATAAATGTATTTAGTTTATTCTCTCTCCAACAAAACCTGCAGAAAATACAACACCTGATCAAGGGTTGTGTTTCAGAAATTTAGTGCTAAGCTTTAGGCATCAGCAGTAACATGAGAAAGCAAAAGCGAGTTTTCTTCTTTTTTTTTTTTTTTTTTGATGGATGGACAATTCGGAAAGTGACGTGCACAAGAGAAGTACGGTTGCTTGGTTTGTTCGCACGACGCTTCTTGTTTGGTTTTGCCACCCAACGTCCGCGAGCAAGCCCTCTGGGAATCATTCTGCTTCAGAAATGCCACAGCTAAAATTATGGAAAACAAACCGTGTGGCAAAGCACAACTTGGGAAACGTGGAGGTGTACCAAAACCAAAGGAACGTGAACGCACAACAGAAGTTTCAAGAAAATTTCAACTTGGCAGTTCATGAACAAATCAAACTTCGCGAAATGAATAGCCCGACTCAAACTTGGTCACTTGGGCACGTCCGCCTTGTGATTCTTTATGGCGTGTTGCTTCATCAGTCCGACAATCTTGAACCGCAACGGACAAAAACCACAGGCCACCGCCCCGTGCGCTTTGAGCTGGTGCATTTTCCAGGACGTACCGGTTGGTGTTTTCCTCAGCGCACAGGCTACACACGAAGCGCTGCAGCAAATGGTGCGACTGCACGTGTTTTCGCAGCTCGCACGTGTAACAGAAGTCCAATCGCACACGCAGCACTGGACCCAGGTGCGAGTAGTTGTACTGGTGCAGCAGCAGCGCGGACGCCGACATAAATTACTGCCGACAGTCGCCACTCCAGCAGATGTACTTGTGGCTTGCACTTAAACCCATGCGCTCCCCTTTCCAACAGAAACACACACTTTTCTCTTCTTGAATTTGAACTTCGGTCTAAATGTTTCTAAAAGGAGTTGTGAGCTATTCATTAGACCAAACAAATTAGAGCTGGTTTTTTGTTTGTTTGTTGTTGTTTCTGTGTCAGAAAGGCGAATGGAAAATGTGTTGCTGGAAGCGTTTTGAGTGCAACATTTCCAACTTGGCCAACCAACTTCCACCAACTGCCATTGGCCCAAACTATTGGTCACAAATGTTTTTGCCCTTCTTTTCTCTTTCTCCTCTTTTTTTTTCACAAAACCTCGTTGCAGTTTTTGAGCAGATTTTGATCCACAACACGGGCCTTCATGTTGGTCGTTGTTACTCCCTTTCGAGATTGTCCACTCTGCAGGTAAGGCAAACACTGAAGCAGTGACGTCTGCAGTCTCTTCACACGACCCCCTGAAGCAACTTGCATCCGATCAGCGCATTATCCTCCAGTCTACCATGTTGTTCATTCGTCGCTGCGAGATGAATCTCCCAGGGCGACTCTTGTCACACACAAAGCAGACGTTTTCCTGATGACTGAAATTGCACTGGTCCACCAGCAGCTCCTTTCCAAGGAAACGGCGGTCCATAATTTTCAACGTTTCTTGACCATTGCCCTCCTTGCCATGTTGTAAAAAAAAAAAAAATGCTCAAGTCCGCACAAATTGCGCTGTACGGAAATGTTCACTTTCTGCTTGGTTGTGACTCTTGCCAGTCTCGTCGCCCGTTGCAATACTCGCAGGCAACTCACACTATTCCAGTGTCACAGCTTTGCCACATTTACACACGGGTCGTGCCTGTCAGAGAAGCGTGTCTTTGTGCCACGTGCGCCTTCAAGTACGATGGGTTGCTGAATCCTCCACCACAGAATTTACACAGGATGACGCCGTGCTGTCTGAGCTGATGCCGGTACAGATTATCTTCCCGGTTACACACTGCTGTGCACAAGCAGCACTGGAATTGCTGCCCTCCATGGATTCCCTGATAGTGCCTTTTTAGCAACGGATTTTTGCCGAAGTGTTTCCAACAGAGGTAGCAATACTTGTCCAAGTGTTTTTCAAGGAACTGATGCTGCATGATGGCACTTGCACTGGTGAAATTGAGTCCACACTTGGCACATGTCAGTTGCTGTGGATTAGATTCCGCTTTTGGGTCCCTCTAAAAGAAAATCCAAATGCGCAATTGTTAGTTTGCTAACCAGCGAAGGGATCAAGGCCAACTACTGAGGTTTGCACCAGGCGCGAGACGGAAAAGAAGCGATCAAAGCAAGTAAAGCAGCCTGCAACGAACTAACCAAAAAACACCACCACTGAGCATTTTACGGACGCAAAAAGCACCAACAAAACTGAGACAACGGGTTGGACACTGGTCTGCCAAGGAGCCATAGTCAGCACCAACGGGAATTCAAGGTTTCCGCAAGGATAGAAAAGCATCTCTCCGGTGTTGTGTCAAAACGTAAGACAATGTAAGAAAGTAGAAATACTTGGCATTTATTTCTTCAGTGTACAGTCGCTGCTCAGATGCAAACAAGACACTAGTTTCAAACAACCCACTCTTTCACACGATAAAATAAATATTTTTGTGAACTACAATGTACAACACGCCATATGGTTGAAAACTTGTCCGCAATCCATTGAAAATTTCATCGCGTTGCAGTACGAAGGGAGGCAAGCTGCAGTTCGGGGAAAGACAATGAGCAACAATGCACGTATCACTGACCCGACAACAGAAATGTTCGCACGCGGCACTTGCTTTGAAACACGCTGCCGTTTGTTCTCGCTTTTGGCTGCAGTCAAGAAATAGCCTGTCATTGAACGCAAAATGCTGTGAGCCGCCACGCTTTTATGCTGGTGAATTTGAAGGTCTTTCTTGATTCGATCAGAGAAACACAAAACGAAAATCAGCAGGGAGAACGTAAGGAATGGTGCTTTGTCAAGCACCCGTTTTCACATGATTTGTCTCGTAACAAAATTAGAGACGGAAGCTATTCAACACCGGAACCTTTGTTCCAAACTAATTTCAAGTCAGTTTCCAGCGTCTGGTGAGCATTTTGAGTCCTTCACACGGCATCAGAATCGTCCGCTTCCTGCAGGTCATCTAGCCCTACTTCTACAGTCTTGCTTTCCACGTTGCGATGCGCCTTAGCCAGGTGGTTCTTGTGCGAGTCTGGGCGCTTGAATACCTTGCCACATTCGGCACACTGGTACGTGATGTTCTCATGCATCGACATGAAATGCCTTTTGAAGTCAAATCTTCGTGTGAACCATTTGTCACACAGTACGCAATACTTATCCTTGAAGTGGCCCTCTGTAATCTGATGTCTCACTAACTCGAGCTCTTCCTCAAACTCTAAGTCACAAGTGTCCATCGGGCACGCAAACGCTTGCATAGCAAACTCGTCCTGCACTGAGACCACGCCGGGGGTATTGAAAATCCCAATTACGGACGGAGTCGATTTGCGTCCTTGCTTAGCCGCTCTCTGGAATGATAAAGGTACCAATTTTATGACGATACCAGTGTGCGGGCATTCTTCAATCAATTTCTGCAAAGCAGGTCTTTTCTGATGATCTCCAAAAACCTGTATGTTGGTAGCACCACTCTCCAAATGACATACAAGCTCCTTGGTGTCAACTTCGAAGTCTTTTCGTTTGATACGGGCTGCAGTGGTCTCAAAAAATTTCTTATGCAACTCGCGCCCAAGAAAGAAAGGCTCTTCTTCCGGTGGTTCTGGCGCTTGGTCCTATTCTTGACAAACAAACCGCTGAACGATCACCCAAAAGCACTCACAAATACCGACCCAAATGTTCTCCACAACCAAACTGAAATCAATGCTCTGAGTGACAGTGCCTGCCGAGATCTCTGATGTCACTGAAAACAGCATTGCAACGGTCACACGCCACAAATCCGTGCGTCTTTATCTGATGCTGGCGAAGATTGTCTCTGCGGTTGTACTTGTTCGAACAGTATTTGCAAGAAAAATAAGACCGACTGTGCACTGAAGTTATGTGCCGTTTCAGACGACCAATTGCAATGAATTCTTTTCCACAAGCAACGCACGCCTGAGGTAAGTGATTAGTTTTTAGTTGGTGTTTCAAAAATAATTCCATCGATGGAAAGGTGCTCTGGCATGCAAAGCACTGCATTTCGCCATGAGATTCTTGAGGCTGTTGCTCTTCGGGACCCAAAGGCCCAGCGACCGACAACCGTGGCCTCATCTGCAATTACAAAACAAAGGCGTCATGTTGCTATCGTCGGCAAGAAAGGACTGAAACGGGCAGTGTTTGGCCTTTTATGACAGCCTTAGATCACTGATTTTGAAATTTTTGAAAAGCAACATGCGACTCCCTTGTTTCTCGGGACACAAACGTACTCGATTTTACAGTTCATTGGTTTTATTCTCGTCTTCTCGCTTCATTCACAACAGACAGAAATTTCCGTTCTGTGTACATGGACACAAGCAAACCCAATTTTAGGCAAAGAGAAGAGATTGCAGAGAACCAAGCATTTAGTGAACCCAAAGTGAGGTTTTCACAGCATTACTTGCTTTCAACTTCTCGCATAAATGTCCCACTAACACAAGGATCTCTACTCAATGTGCGGATTCATCCCTTCACCAAAGCGACCTCAAGAGCTGTGTACCTTGGCCTGAAGGTAGGTGCGGCAATGTGTGTGTATTTGCAGTGTGTTTGTGTGCGTTTTCTTTAGCCTTAGTGTGTTAATTCTTATCACCAGACAACGTGAACATCAACACAAGTTGTTTCTTGGACATTTTCCCAGTCAACAAGTCGCAGTTGATCTGATTTGTCCTTGAAATTTCCTAACGAGGAAGTTTTGGAATAAAATAAACTGGAACAAAACTTACCTGCCAACACAGATGAGAATCAAGACCCCTATGAAAATACGCCGTGGGGAAAATGTAAAGTCCACCGGCAAAACACCTTTCCACGACAGGTTACTCGAGTTACCGTTGCACATTTACAGAGTGGTGCACCAACATACATTTGGCAACAGCAAATTCTCTACGTCTAAACCCAGGTCAATTTCTCATCTGCGGTCCAGGGCAATTTTTGCAGAAAAATCAATCTTAGAATTTAGCAAGTGAACCAACCCCGCTCACTCTTTTTTGGTTCACTTGCTCAATTCTTACAATCGGTTGGCATTTTACGCAAAGCTACAGACAAAATGTGGTCTCTGATCGTTGTGTAGAACCAGTACCAAAACTCCTTGCAACCAACAGCAGAATTTTTCCGCAATTTCACCACCATCACATGGAGGGCTTCGTTCGCGGTTCCACAGAATGACCAGGCTTTACGAAATTTCTCGCAAATTGAACGGAAATATTCTGTGTGGAACAAGAACATCTCTGGATTGAAACACATTAGATTTCAATCCGGCGGCGCAAGATGTTCTTGTTGATCCTCGAGTCAGACTGATCGGACACTAGAAAACAGCAGCTAACGCCGCCGCGACGATTTTTTGGAACAAAAGTTAAGTTTCTTTGAGGAACAAAAAGTCGTTCGTTGCTTTTTTAGACGGATTGATAATGATAAACACTGCCCCATGAAGGACAAACAGAGAGCTACAAATTTCAAACTGATCAGCCAACTGAGGTTTTGTTTTCGAACCCAACAGTTCATGCTTTGTCGGAATATCCCCCCTCCGGAAATAAGCAAAAACTTGTCTTCATTCCAAACCCTGCAGAACCCGGAATTTACAAACCGACAACAGGAACCATTGGATGTTGTCATCTTGTGATCATAGCAGAAATTCCGAAGTGACAGCAACCAGGATTTTGACCCAATTCTCTAGTGAGGCGCGTCAAATGAGCAAGTTTTCGGCCGTCTTTGTGGCGTCGCGAAAATGCTGCTGGCTGTGTGCACAGTGGCGAAAAATGCCAAGGAAATTCTCTGTCCGGAGCAGATTTGTGGTCCGGAGACGGAATGTGTGGAGCGACTTTGCAGCGTTTGATCAACAAAGCCTTGTTCCCCGCCCAACTTTTTTGCAGGAACATAAAACCTGACAAAATGTAAACCAAACAAAGGCGGCGGCTTTTGCTCATCTTGCTCTTGTTGATATGCTCGAGTGCCAATGAACCCAAATGCCCTTTGAAACGGTTGCGCAGACACTGCCTTGTCTCTGTGTTGTGTGGGTGTGCGTGCGAAATACAAGTGATACCAACCTGTGTGTTGGACTGCGACGCGCTGTAGCTGGTGCCCGCCACCAGTCCCTGGGAGTCGTCCTGCTGCATCACTGCACTCCACTTGTGTTCTGGTTCAAAGTTCTCAAAGCCACCCCCGCTGAGACTCTCGTCCTCGTGCACCGAGTACGAATCAAGTCTTTCTTGTTTCACCGCGCTATCCCCAGCAGTGGAATCGTCCCCATCGAACTGATCGTCTTTGTCCTCATTCCCTGCGACGTTGCTGTCTCCAGCAGCGGAATTACTGGCTTCCAAGGCAGAATGTTCCGAAAAACCTGCAGTGTCGTCAAAAGTCGCGTCCGAAGTCTGGTCCCCATGTGAAGCGTCCATGTTCATATCACCTTTGTTTTGAGCGTCGTCTGTCCCGGCCTGACCGTGAGTTCCATTGTTGCCCACCACGTCATCTTCGTCGTCGTCGGCTAATACGATCGGAGCACTGGACACTGGAGGCTTGGAGGCGGCGGTTGGGGCAGGCGTCAGTTTGGGCGGGGCGGGATGCGACAAACTGCTGCCGTCTCCAGATTTGCGCCGGCGTTTGCGCTTGTTAGGCACTGGGGAATAGGACGGCGTCGAGACGAAACGTGGCGCCTGCAGAAACGCCTGCTGGGTTGGTAGCTGCATTTGCCCCTCAGACGACGTCTTGCTGATAATCTCGTGTAGACTGACTAGGAACACGTCGCTCTTGTCCACGGTGATGCCCAGAAGGCCCTCCACTTCCACCTCCGCTCGATGGGTCACACTGTTCTTGCACAGCAAAGTCACGGCCTCCGTTAGCAAGGCTTTCACTCGTTCTCTTTCGGATCTCATCATGGTTTTGTTTCTGGTTTCTACTGCAAAAGACATTTTTACATCAGTGAATTCCGCCCTGGTCTTGTTCAAATTGAGAAACAGTCTGAGAAAGGAAGGACAAATCATCATATATATCTCGTGTTTGAGGCAAATCCTCCCTTGGGGATTGGTGTGAG
>JAAUYG010073598.1_pt1 | contig 12383 bp, 16 predicted proteins | sample 7278091 | NCBI WGS metagenome assembly JAAUYG01 (sample SAMN14350201, study PRJNA611818) | marine sediment metagenome | isolation source: surface marine sediment (0.6m) | place: French Polynesia: Moorea | collected 2018-08
CAGGCTCAAGCAGAAGAGGAATTTCGTGTTGCTTGCTGGCGGTGTGAACACTCCCAGTGACAATGTGCCCGTTGTTTGCGCAGCAGCTTTTGGCAGGCGATTCACATCCTTGTGAATGGGGGCCTCTGGTTTGCTGATGTGTTTCAGTTGTTAGAATTCGAGTACAACACTCACCAGACAGGAGATACAACGCTGTTGCCAATGCAAACATTTCACAAATTTATTGAAGACTGTTGCACAGAGAGTCGACAACAAAGAATGTCCGAAAAAGACACAGACTTCCGCAAAGTGAGACGAAACGTTTCCTTGGATAGAATGTTTGTGAACAGTTGCCTTTTGGATTCACGCAGTCTGTTGGTCTCTGTTGGAAAATTTCTGACGCAAAACGTGAGACGCATCTTATGCTTGCACAGCCCGTGTCCCCATTGTGTTTTCAGTAAGTCTCCAATGCAAATGCTGTTGTCAACGTTTTATCATTGCCAGAAGTGCTTTTGGTCTCCGTTGGAGTTGCGTGCTAACAAAACGCAAACGTTCTTTGTGTCCTTCGTGTTGCTCTGCTGAAATTACCTTTCGTTAAAAAAAAAAAAAAAATAAATAAATTTTTATCCCCCAAAAAGGATGTTGTACAGAATTGGTCTGGTGCTTCACAATTCACTGCCAATCGCATCTGATCTTGGAAACGCTGCAATCACCAGTCACCAGTACACATCATCCGAAGTAAAGTCACTCTGGAATAGGGACCTGACATCGCCGCTGGGGGTCCAGTCGTAGGCGGCCTGCATGTCGTAGTTGGGCTGCAGCATGCTGAAGCTGGGCCGGCCCCTGAGCTGACCCATGAGGCCCGCGCCTGGCTCCATGGGCGCCGGCGGAGGGCGGGGAGGCCCCGGCGTGAAGCCCCGGCCTCGGCCCATGGGCGGCGCGGGCGGAGGGAGGCCCGGCATCGGCTCGGGCGCGCCCGCCTCCTCCGGGCCGAGCTTGATGGACTTAGCGAGGCCGCGCACACCCTCGGGCTTCACCCCGCCCTTGACCTGCCCCCACCCGCCGTCGTCCTTGGGCTTGCGCTTGCGCTCCGCTTCCTTGATGTCGAACTCCCACCACGCGTCCTTCGGCACGGCCCACTTGCCCTTCGCGACGTAGAATTCATCGCCGACCAGCACCCGCCGGACCTTACTCTGGTGCCTGTGACCTGCAATGCACCAGAGTTCATTTTACACCTTTAGCATTTGTGACGCAAAACGTAATGTAAAACGTAAAACGTTGTCTCATAAGATACAGCTGTACCACGAAAATAAACAACATTGGTGTTTGGGTTCTTGCGCTGGATTTGCATGCCATGCAAACACAAAATGCAAAACTTTTCGTCGTGTTTTCTATTTTGGACCATTTGCTTTCGGTGTCCAGTGTAAACCGCGTGTGTCAGTGGGTGAATCTCGGCCTCCCTGCCTTTCAAACAAACTGTGATTTCTGGGGTCAGATGGCAGCCAAAAACACTCCTTGTCATTTGGTTGACAGGTGGGTGCATTTGAGTTCACAAGGGGAAGGAAATCAATCCAGTTCTTGAACAGTTTGAACAAATTACGGCAATGGCAACGAGACTTGTAAGTATAATAACGGTGGTTGGTTGTACCTGCGAGGTGCATCTTCATCGTGTTGAGCCCGATGAGGTAGGTGTCGCAGATGTCACAGTACATGCTGTGGGTCTGCGCTCTGGGCGACGGCGCACCTCGGCCTCGGCGGCCCGGGCGCTTCAGCTTCGGCTCGGGGCCCTGCCGGCTCAGCCCGCCCGTCCGGAAGTACAGCTCCGCCTTCAGGTGCTTCTTCCCTGTAAACCAATTTAGGTCTGTTCACACCAAGCGAATTTTATCACATCGAGTCATGTTCATAATTCGACGGCATTTGGTCACAAAAGGGAGTGTTCATACCAGATGCGTAACCAAGCAATTACGCATGCTGTTTGAAGCAGGGTCGAAATTTCATGCCCACCATTGCTTGGTTACGCGCTTGGTGTGAATAGCCTTCAGACAAGAGTGTCCATTGACCAGTGCAAAAGATTTCGCTCCGCTCAGATCCAAATGGTCAAAACACATCAAGCCAATTTTTGGAATTCCATCCGAATTTTCTGTGCCGTTAGATAGAAAACTCCGGACGAAAACCCAACGAGGATGCGCTGATTTAGCGCAAAGGCCGCGCGTGATAACAGCCGCGCTCGGCCTAAAATGGCTTGATACGTTTTAACCAAAAGGCAGTTTACATAGAATCTCGAGCTCTCGCAAGAGGTACCTTGCAAACAATGGAATCTGTTGCTGACAATTAGGAGTGTTCACATAGCACCCAAACAACATCAAAGCATTTGCGTGCAAAGCAGCTTCCGTGCCATGTGTGAACGGGGCCTGAAAACTTGGAACCTGTGCGTAAGAACGCTTGTTTCTGCTTTTCTTGCAGATCCATCAACCAACTTGGGGCCCGAATAAACCCATGTGGGTTCGATGTTTGGTGGGGAGGGAGGGTTCTGTTTGTTCAACTTGCCTGGATTGCACAAAATAAACAGGCCCTGAAGAGCGCATGCAACGTTTTGCTTGTTGTGTTGGCCAACACCCATCGCAAATGACTCGCTCTGAATTTCAACAAAGAATACGCAAGCGCTTTGAATATGGGCGCTTATCACCGTCGAGGCAGCACGGCCATCCAGGCTCCAGTTTGAAACAAGAAGCAGTGCCGAGACACTATGGGTGTGGGCGTGACGTCCCACCATCGCACGGTCTGGGGAACAGAGTTTGCAGAGCATTACAATGTGAGTGGGAAGTGGGGGCGGGGCAGAAGTTCTGTCAGTTTATACTTGTACGAATTGCACATGCAAAGCAGACAAGCCTTCCTACGCCTTGCTTTTCGCGTTGGTCCACATATATATGTATGCATATGACGCATTCCCTATTCCAATGGCTACCTTCACCATAGGAAGCCCTCTGGTGGAAGCGCTTTGAAAAGTGACCCCAATGGGTCATCACGTGTAAAGGCATCAATCCGTAACCACCTCAACTACCAGATACTGAGACTGCATCTCAATTCAGAAGAGACTTGAAAGCTCATTTTTATCAATTGTACCTTTTTTTTTTTGAAAGAAACCCATCTTCTGTTCAGTGTGTTCATTTTGTGCAGTTTTGTTATTTGTGACTGTTGACCCATCTCATTTACGAACACGAATTACAAAATTGTTGCGTCCGCTCTTGTCAGAAGGTTGCCTGGTGGACAAAAGGACATTCCAGATCAAACGGTCCACATGACGGGTCATTGGTACAAACAATCCTAAATTGCTTGCGTGAAATAAGTATGCAGGCGGACAGCAGTGTACTCACCATTCACGTGGTCAAGTATGAGCTGTGCAGTGGAGGCCTGGAAGTTACAGATCCCGCAGTACAGCTCGCACATAGTCACCTCCCCCGGGGGATTCAGGGACGGCGGCTCGTCCACAACGCACACCGGCACACCTGGAAAAAGGAATCTGGATTAGAGACCATTCACACAGCAGTTCTCTGCAGATTTGCGTCCAGATCCTGTCTGTTGCTTGCATGCTGTTTGAACACGCCATCGGCAATAGCTAAAGTGCCCCATTGAACGCCTTTTGTGAAGTATCCTGTGTGAACGGAGCCGAACCAAACCGTTTGGGAATTAAGACAACACTGAGTGCCATTCAAACCCCATTGCACAAGAAGTAGCAATGGACGTCCAGCCTTGATTGTTCTGTCTGGCACGCTCTGACTCATCTGACCACAGCCTAAGAGAATGTGCGCGCGCATTGAGTTTCCGTGCGGTGGGAGTGAGAGGCGCACGCGCGCGCATGAGTGGTGCTGTACCTTGTGGCTGCCCGGTGCCGTCCTCGGACGTGTCCATCTGTTCATCCTCCAAACCCGAGATCACAGCCTGAAAAACAGATTCCAGTGTTGACTGAATGAACCAGAACTTATGCCCCGCCCAAACAGGGCGCGTAAGCAGCGTTGCAGCCCAGCCCGCAGCTTCAGTTTTTACCGGCAGGAGATGGAGTGTCACAGCAAAGAAGACGCAGCGAAAACAGTGTGACTCACTTTGGTTGGGTCCGCCACAGGGGCCAAGGTTCCCGCTTTGAGTTGTCGCTCGTAATTCTGCTTGTGCTTCTTTCCTGAAAACACAACACTCCGTCTGGAAACAGGCATCGAAGTTGAAGATGGTACAACCATGCAGTTCAGGACCCCAATCGCACGGGACACATCAGCCAGCTGATTTGTATGCAAATCCTTTGATGTTACTTGCAAGCTGAGTAAACACTCCATTTCACAATGATGACATCCCTAAGGCCCCATTCACACAGGACGCGTAAGCAGGTTTGCACGCAAATTTGCAGGCAACTCCTTCGATGTTGCTGGCAATGCTGTGTGAACACTCCCATTGGGAACAATGTGTTCCATTTTTTGCAAGCAACATTTTGGGAGCACCTCTGCGTCCTGTGTGAACGGGGCCTAACTCGCATTAGTTCCTATTTTTTAACGCGACACATTCAGTGACAACCAGCTGCAACACGCACATTTAAAGAGTTCCGTATTGGGCCAGTTATGCTACACCAGCAGGAAAGGGATTGGGCAGACGCTGGGCCAATCAGAAGCAAGGAAAACTACGCACCGGTGAGATGTTCGTCCAATACGACGCGACTTGTGACGGTGATGCCGCAAACCTCACAGCGCAGACACTGCGTCTTCGCCTTCGCTCCTGACGCCGCCGCCTGCCGAGTGGCGATCCCGCTCACGAACGACGGACCTGGAAAATAACAACCAAGGTTTTCATCCGGGTCACCACTGTGAGTAATGGCGGATTCGCATCCAGTGATTTGGTGGTTCACACCTGGCGATGTCATTGAAAAGTACCATAAATACCCGCACATAAGACGCACCCTTTTTTTGGTGTGATCGACACAGCTTTGATGCTGCAGCTAAATATGTGATTGTTTTCTCAACTGTGTCTTTTGTGCGACGGTAAGACTCTGGGTTGGAACACTCAGGTCGTGGGATAAGACTTACAGCGAGACTAATGTCCATACAAGTCCTCTGATGTTGCTTGTGTGATGAATACCCCTGTTTACAACAATGTGTCCCATCATTTGCATCAAGTCTTTTTCGAGGTGCTCCGCAAGAACGGCAGTGGCTATGTGGGCCGATTTACACCAGCAACAAATTGACATTTGTCCCAAATTGAGCAAACGAATTGCCATTCAAACGTGTGGCAATTCGTTCGTTCCACCTAATTCCAGACGAATACCGCTGTAATTACCCACATAAAGACACACCTTTGGTGCCAAAAAAGGTGTGTCTACATGTGGGTAATTACAGCGGTGCATCAAAATGAGGGTAACTTTTCAGTTGATTCCTCAATATTGCACCAATTTTTTTCAAGCCAGAAATGGGTGTGTGTGGGGTTTTACCGCAATTCCTCGCTGGCGTGAATGTTGTGTAGGGACCTCAGAAGTGAAGGAAACTCACCAGCGGTCTGCGCCAGCGTCTGACTGTTGACGCCGGGAATGACAGATGGCGCTTCGGCCTGAGTGACGTCATCACTGATGTCAATGGTCTCGGTACCGTCTGCTGCTACTGGTGGTTCTGTGCTGGCTTCAGTTGTGGTGCTGCTGCCCTGGTCTGTCTGCTCACTGGATATTACACCGACTGAAAAAGCGCACACAAAGAGCAAAGTCAATTTGGACCGATTTCCTCCCTCTCTCCGTCTTAAAAGTCCCAATGTCTGTTCCTGTTCTTCAACGACAGTGGAAGGTTTTCCAACACGAATTTTGACTTACTGCACACACTCATTTTTAATTCATTTTCCGAAACATGGGGCAAGAGAAAACCGACACTGATTGTTTTCTTTGTCCCTGTACCAAGAATTTTATTTGTGAGCTTTTGCTGCGTGTTGAAAACTCCTTTTGTGCAAAAAATTCGGTTCAGATTACCAGCCATTACTGAAATTCAAGATCAATTTTCAAACACCAGTCTCTGAGACTTTTCCCAGTGAATATGCGCGCTTATCAGCGTCATGGCAGTGCCACATGACATGATCAAAAGACTGTCAATAAGTGTACTTTTGGGTGGGGGTAGGTGGTGTGTGGTGCTGTCCAAGACCACCACGAGAACAACTGTGACGGTAGGGTGACCAACAAAGGCCGGTTCGCTCTCTAAAGGTTTTCTCACACAAATGGCTGGCTTGTGTGAACATTGGCTTACTGTGTTGGGAAAATTTTAGGATGGGGGCCATCAGCCAACGCAGGAAAACGAATGGCAGCATTTTTCCCGTTTTCCAACGCGCGTTGAAAGAGCAACAGGAGATGGCTTTGAAACCTTGGGTGGGAACAGGGCTCCAAGCGGCACGGCTTATAAATATACCTGGTGTGACAGTGAGAGTGTCTTTCTTGACGAAGCTCGCGGAGAGCGGCGCGTAGGTCTTCGTCTTGGGCTTCAGGACGATCCTGGGTTTGTTCGGGATGTGTTGTACAGCCGGGGGCGTGGGCTGCACCTGGGCCGGGATCGGGGCGGGGGGCTCTGTGCCGGGAGGCGGAGGGTTCCCCGCCGCGGCAGAGTTGGCTCCAGTCGCCGGGGTCTGACCCGCCTTCCATTCTGCCCAGCTTGACGGAGTCGAGGCTTGCGTCGTCGTCGACGTTTCATCACTGGCGAAGTTGTACTTCTTTATGCCTGGAAAAAAGACGCAAAGAACTTGAGTCATGAAAAGAGCCTTTCCAGACTTTTTTTCCCTTCACACTTTTGTGTGGTGTGCATCGGCCACAAACTCTGCAAACAGTGCTTGCATTCATTTTCAGGCCGCCCGCTTGCTGAATGGTCTATCTGGGACCCATGCCGTCGTTGCTGTGATCGTAGCATCCCTATTGCTTCTCCTTTTCATCAGCGGTTAACAACCAAGGCCAATTCCAACAAGGCAGTGGGTGGGGGATGGGACAGGCCATGATGACGTGACATAGGGCAACAAGGACGGAAGGCTGCCAAAAAATCTGATGCTCTTTTTTCGATCTGGGTGCACTGTTGCGGATTTTGTTTGGTGTCCACATGTTGAAGTTGGTTTCAAGATGACAGGATGTGATGGTGTGGTGTGGTCGAGGCAATTGGGGATTTTTTTAGGCATGGAGATTTCAACAATGGAAATTCAATTTTTTCCATCAGACGCTTTGTCGATGAGTTTTGGAATCGCCTGCAGAGTAACTTTTTGCCAAAACTCTTTATGGAATAAACCGAATTTCCATTTTTCGAAATCCCTTTTTTATCCAATCTGATCTGGGCCGAATCTTCTTTCTTTTTTTTGGACTCGAAGAACAGCCCGATTGAGGGGGGGGGAATAAAAGGTGTGAAGTCCTTCAGATGAAGCCATCGTTCAAATCTAAGCCGAGGGCCTCACAAATGCTTCTTCATCAGACCATTTTTGTGACAAAGAAATGTTCAAATCCCCGTTAAACTAGATCTGCTGTGAAATTTACCTTGCTTGTAAACGACATTCGCCATAATTTTAGGCAAAAATGTCCATCAAATCATGTGCCATGTGAAGGACTGCGCTTCGCCTAGTTAAGCCCGCGGGATTTTGACAGTCGGCGTTATTCTTATTTTCTGGGCGCAAAATCAAACAACGGTCGTTGTGCATGGATAAAGTGGTTTTGACCATGCCTTCTTCAATGATGATCCTTAATTATTTGGTGTTTCTATTGTTCTCAGCATGAAGTTACCTGGGGTAATTTTTCTGGTTGACATTAATTGCAATCTCTCAAAGAAGGTGACAAAGGTGAAAAGTGAAAAGTAAAAATCAAAGCCCAAAGGTGGCAAACTCTGAGAAAAGAAACAATTAAAGCTAATTCTTGCTATTGTGGTAGGCTCCCAAACCCAATTGATATCAATTGCAATCACAGCCACTTGTTTGGCTCATTGTCTCTTTTGTGGAAAACAATTAACTCACATCATTGAAGAAGACAGATAACACCCTCAAGGTGTTAATAATCAACTCTCGGGGCCTAAAGGCCCCTCGACTTGATCATTAACTCCTTTCGTGTGTTATCCTATACGTAGATGTGGTGTTCTTCTTGGGGTGAAGAAAGAAAGCCTTTTCTGGGGAAAGAAATCCAACTGAATGCGGACCTTGTCGTTCTCAAGAGTTGGAATTGGATTTTGTGGTTTGACAAACCAAGCGGAATATTCTAGAAAGTCCTTTTCAAGCTGAAAGACCTGGAGCTCTAATTGAGCCCTTGCGGATCACGATTTCACAGGGGCAAATCAGGAGCGTTGTTGCTGCTTGAACATTCCCTGAATCCTGGATTTGGTCTCACAAACATTACATTGCCCCAGAACTCGACATGTAGCCGCGAAAGCCGAGGCAAAAAATTCTTCGGCAATTAATGGTTTTCCAGAAGTGACGGCAAACCAGAGGTCCCTCATGAATGCAGTTTTTTTGGACTTCAGCTTTTGCACAGTTACGAAAATTATCGCAAGGAATCAAGGGATGATGAATCAGACCTTGCTTACTGGAGACACACACTGTGCAGGATTGGGAGGTCGTGGCTGTTTGAGTTGATGCATGGGACGGAGAGGGCAAAAGAATGCGCCTACCTTCCATGGTAACTTTGTTGAGCAAAGTGGTGTGGGAGCATCACTGCGCCTGCTGGTTGAATCACAATCAGTTCCGTATCTGTTGGAGCCAATGGTCAGGAGCAGACGGACATCCATGTTCAGGAGCGCCCAGAATCTAAAGTCTGACCCAGGGAGCCTCAAGTCTCGGTTTATTCCCTCCCATGCAAACACCCCATTTTCGGGCCACTCCAACTGAAAACTGCAACACAAAACGCAAAATATCTTGGTGTCCGCGGAAAGGAGTGCCTTGCAGGACACCCAGAATAAGGAAAACAGTTTTGTCACAGAAAGTGCATTCTTCTCTTGAACTGAGACCGGAGCTGATGTCAATTTCTGCAGACGATCCTCTTCTGTTCAATTCATCTTTTGCATGCGAACAAAGTAAATTATCACATTTGCTCCTTCTTGCCGTAAATGCAAACCTCTTCAGGGAAGACTTGATTTGTTCTTTCTGGTGAAGATGACCTATGGTTCCCCAGATTCATAAGACACTGCAAGCACAGGTTGAGGATTTGTGGTTTGCTGATTGCATGAAACCCCAGACCCCCCGGATGAGAGCTTCCAATTTTCCTCTGCCTGAAGAAAATGTTCTGTTTCGAGAGGTTTCAAGGCTCTTCCGTGCTCACCACACAACTCGTATTTTTACTGAACAGGGGGGTCATAAAAATAAGAAAGAAGAGTTTTATCTTCACGCACGTGGACAGAGAAAAATAAATTTTAGCATAGCAAGGTTGCCACAATTTTAATAAGGGAAATTTATTTCCTCAAGAGAATCGCCTGACCAAAAGTGTTTTTTCACCTGTTTGCCTGTTCAACCAAATGTTCTCGTATTTCTCTTTCTCCCTGTCTCCAAATTTGATCAGAAGTCATACATTTTGACCGAAACTTTGGCTGTTGGCAAAGTTTGGTTGCTCACTGTGAAGCTGTCGGGCCAAGATAAATCCGGAGTGCTGTTTTCAAGCACGATCAAGTCTTGCGCGCTTTTGTCTTTTGGGTCATTGCGCGCGACAGAAGAGGGAAGAGAATACAGACAACTGAGACAACTGTCTTTATCATTTTTGTCGGATGAGCAACCAAACAAGCGGATTCTGATTCTATGTGTTGTGCATGATCAGCCGGAATAATCATCGTCTTGTTGTCCGCTAGCATCTCAGAGTGTTCTGTTTGTGGCCTTTCTTGGGCCTGACTTGATTACCACCATTTCCAGTGGAAATTCTTCCAAAGCAATGCGGGCTGGCTTTCCCTTTGTTGGTTTTATATCTGCGGCTGCTTTCTTTTCTCTTGTTTTTTGTTGTTTCACTCTGCCACCCTCACAGATTGAGCTGTGACAACAGGTATCAACATCGTAGCCATCACCATATATGTTCTTGCACGTTCAGTGTTGTGGCTCTGGTGGAAACACAAAACCCATTGGGACACCGTCGAGAACACGGGTGACTGACTTGAATTTAGTCAAGTACAATGTCATTGTTTTTTGCAGCTGCCCTGATACTTGCTTAAAAGACAGATTTCCTCAAGAGAATTGCCTCACCATCACCAAAAGTGTTTTGCTTGTTTATGTTCTCGTGTGTTTCTTTTCAACCTGTTTCCAAATTTGATCCGAAGTCCCACATTTTTGACTGCCCAGCTGCCCTGACACCTGCTAAGACTGCGGCGAGGTTGTGTTGTATTCTCCAGAGTCCACGGCGGAAGACCCCAAACTCTAGTTTTCACCAGTGTTTCCAGACGCATGTCAGTGGCAACGAACATTTGTCAAGACTCTTCAGGTGAGAAGTTGATGGGTAACACGTCGTCAGGATTGGACTGCAAATTGGTTGCGGTTTTTGTTTCTGCAAAGTCTTCGTTGAGCATTGCTCTTAAGATTGCTGTCATCTCCCTTTTTACAATTCCCTGGCTTCGAGTTGCCAACGCATTTTGCTGCCCACATGTTGCTGCTCTGAACAAGGAAATACGAGCAGAAAATTTTAAAAGCGCTGACCTTCCCACGCGGGGGACAAAGTGAGCAACGGAATCAGCTGATGGAAATCAGAGCTGCGTGATAGAGTAAGCCCAGTAAGTCCGATTTATGTTGCTCTTCAGACAACCCAAGCAACTGCTTTTACAGCGTTGCCCACAGAAAAGAGTTTTCCTCTCACATCTGTCCGTCTTCCACCAAACAGGCAATTGACAGGAAGAAGGCGAGTTTCTGGAGACGGGAAGAACTTCACATCCAGAGGTGAAGCAGCCACAAAGAACACAAACACCCACACATATAATGAGTGACTTTCTTTTGAATGAACTGAATTTTGAAAAAGAAAACTAGCAGACCAGCATTGTGGAGATATGGGAGTGTGATTTCTGTGGGACTTCGAATTTTCAAGGAATTTGGATTATCCATATTCGGATTAACCGGGATCCATTTGTATTGCTTTTCTCTTCACTTGGATGTGTTCAACATCCACCAAGCCCAAGTTCTGGGTCTTATACAAGTTCAGAACATTCCTCAGAAAAGACCTGCAACTGATGTTGCTCAATAATTCACGCAAGTCTTTCTGAGTCCACAGAGTTCTGATATCGAGGACTGGCTTTGTGAGGCAGGTTTGACCACAACCAAAAAAGTGAAACAGGCTGAACAGCAAAACATGAAAAGCTTGTTGAAAAAAAAACTTGCGAAGTGTGAGAGACATTCACACAGAAAACGCGTGTTTTCTGACACAATTTTTTTTTGTGCAGATTTCACTTGTTTTTGTGTGTAGTATTGTCGACGAAAGACCTCAGTAATTGCTGAAGCTGCTGAATCTTTTTCACGGCGAGCAAATAACCGTAAATTATGCAATCAACTCAAGTCAAGATTCTTCCTCTAGGTCAATGTAATTCATGAATAACAACATCAAAGCAAGAAAATACATAAATTTCAGAATATGGATGCAACATTCTTCCCATTAAGTAATATTGGAGTGTCTTACTCTACATCCCTCACGAACAAGAATGTTTTCTGAAAGGAAAAGATGGAGAAATCCTGCAACAAACTTCAAAGACCACATTTGGCCTTTTGCTTTGTCATCCTGTTTTCAAGATGATTATTTTTTGCTGCAGGTGTACCTTAACCAGTTGTCATCACAACAGAAACAAACAAAATGTATTTACAGGACAACAGTTTTGTTGTGACAATGTAAGAACAAAAAAAAACCAACAAAATTGAGCTGTGTCACAAAAGATCCTAAAATTTCAAACAAAAAATTACACTGACAGGAAGCCGCAAGAAGCTGCAGCTTGGTATGTGCACGCAAAAAAATCCCCTTGTTTTGTTCTTAAATAGGGTCGATCTATACTCTACCCCACGCTGTTGTGCTCTTCACATTTGTCTTGAATGATTTTTACATTTAACTCTCAAGACGAAAACACCAAGGTGTTATCGAAACAGGAACTGCAATTTGCATGGAGTGGGTAATTCTGTTTAATGTTTTCTTTGTGGCTCTGTCTCTCTGCAGGGAAAAAGAATCTATCATGTCTTCATTGAGTAACATCCACGTTGAGGCGTCTCAGAATATACCCTGCTCATCTTTTGGACATTTAAAGTAACCAGAAGTGCTTTTTTCTGGATATTTGTAGGTGTTCCACCATTCCACTGTCAGTAGTCATTGTTGTGGTGTCTATTGTCACTTCGTGTACATTCTCACAGCCTACTGCTTTGGATGAGTCTGCAAAGACATTGGAAAAGTTTTTCTTGCTGCCTCGAGTTACTGTTCACGGTAAATTTCAATCACG
>JAAUYG010038763.1_pt1 | contig 12381 bp, 9 predicted proteins | sample 7278091 | NCBI WGS metagenome assembly JAAUYG01 (sample SAMN14350201, study PRJNA611818) | marine sediment metagenome | isolation source: surface marine sediment (0.6m) | place: French Polynesia: Moorea | collected 2018-08
AGGATAGGATACTGTCATAGGATAGGATAGTACATAGGATAGGATAGGATACTGTCATAGGATAGGATAGTACATAGGATAGGATAGGATACTGTCATAGGATAGGATAGGATACTGTAAATTCATTAATGTTTGCAGGGGATTTATTTGGCGAAATTCGCATCCATCTTTATATTTGCAAAAATATATAAATACCCGCAAAAATAATTCATGTATACCTAGATAATTAACAAGACGTGAGCTATTTATTAATTCCTGCGAACATGGTTTTGTCTCAAAAACAGGAACATTAGTCCCCACAGACGTTAATGGATTTACAGTACAATATTTTCATATTGTTTCAAGCTTAGTACAAAATGGACACAAATGATGGTCAATTAGCTGATTAGGGTGATCGACAGGTCATCCAGATAGCATTGCTGCTGTCTGTCTGGATGACTTAAATAAGTCTATTGGCTATCTGCATGACTTAAATAAGTCTAATTTTTTGAGACACAGATATCTATTTTTCATTTTCATATATGTATAGATATAGCCATGTGAAATCAAGAAAGGTAATGAAATTGATTTTAGAATGTATAGATTATGTAAATGATGGAGCTGCAGAGACTGCTTAAGCTATTAAGCCAGACGCCAGGGTTCATAAGCCTGTTATGTGCAATGTCTTAAATTATAGATTTATTTTCTTAATATTAAAAGAAACAAAAGATGCTTTTATACTTTAGAATAAGGTTATGGCGATTATATAACAGACTCAAACATGTATGTTTTTAATTAAAAAACAGCTTAAATCTTGATATGATATTGTGAATGACCAGCATCTCCGCCCTTACATGTATGCTATAATTGACATACATGTATACAACTGTATACAATGTATGTAAGTACACTGTTATGCTGATGATCCTGCAACACATAACAATATACAATACTGGTAATAAACAATAAAGTTGCATCAGATTGTCCAGTATGTCTGCAAGAAATTTTACGACCAGCAATCAGTGACACCATTTTTATAGTTTCAGTATAAATATCCTTCCATTTTAAGACCACCTCCAATTTAAGACCATATATTTGTACCTGAAAGGGTGGTCTTAAAATGCAGGGACCACTGTACTGATTGCACTATATTGGGCAGCATACAATATTTCTACTATAGCATACATTTTTTACATGTTTGTTATATTTAAACTCATGGCGGAGTATATGTCCTGAGTGCAATTGAATTTCTCACAGAGTGATCGAGCCATGATGTACATGTACATGCATGTAAATGACTGAATCTGATGATGCATCCTGGGCATGTACGTCCTACAATAAAGTAATCTAGCTCCCTCTTTCCATGCTTATAGAGGTGACAACCCTTCTGTCAAATAATTCTGTCCCCAATACAGAGGTGTCCTTTGGTGAGAGGGTGCACCAAAAGGCATCCGTGATACTTGCTAAGATTGTATCCTCAGGCTCTCTCCAGATGCTGGACAATCCTCTATATAGAGTATCCTTTAACAGAGGTCAGTACTGCTAATAATATCACTGCATGTAGCACATGGATAGCACATCTAGGGAAGATGCCTCTCAGGGTTGGGTTTGGACATGCATAGCAAATGTTGTATGTTAGGTACTTTATGTTTTAGCTGCTAGAAAAAGAAGGCATCAAGATGCATTTCAAGCTGTCAGTGAAGGAGTTTGCGGGAGAGGAAGGAAAGCTGACGGAAGTTGTACTAACAGACGATACTCGACTGCCGGCAGACCTCTGTGTGATTGGCATTGGTAAACTAATATTACTGTCTTTGTTTCTTTAACTTTATTTCTTTTATTTTTTCTGCTTTCATATGTCTTTTCTTTCTCTCTTCCTTGAAACCTCCTGAGTTCTTCCTTTCCCCTGAATTCTTCCTTTCTAATATTGTCTCTTCTTGGTGAATTCTTTTTCTTTCTTTCCCCTATCTCTCTTTCTTTTCTTATTTATCCTCCCTCCTTTCCTCCCTTTATTCTTTCTTTCTTTCTTTCTATCTTTGCATCTTTCTTTCTTTCTTTCTTTCTCCTTTCTTTATTTCTTTAATTTATGTCTTTACTCCTTTCTTCTTTTATTTCTCTCATTCTTCCTTTTTTATGAATCTTGCTTTTCTCTCTTCTTTCCTTCTTTCTTTCTTTCTTTTTACTTTCTTTAATCCTATATTACTCTTTCTTTCTTTCTTTGCATCTTTCATTTACTGTTCTATTTCTTTCTTTCTTTGTTCTCTCTTTCTTCCTTGCATTCTTTCTTCCTTTATATCTCTTTCTTTCTCTCTTCCTCATGAATCTAAATTTCTATTATTTCTTTTACTCTTTCTTCCCTTTTTTCTTTGCCTTTCTTTCTTTGTTTCCCTTTCTTTCTTCTTTCTCTTCTTCTTTATTTCTTTCCTGCCTTTTTTCTTCTTTTTTTTTCTTTATATTGCTTTTGTAATCATTATATACATTAACTATATTTATTTCATGCAATATTTTTTTTAATACTTTATTTATCTGGTCCTATACTAATTATTGGTTTTACGGTAGTCCCTCTATTTTACAACCCTCTAGTTTAAGACCACCCTTGATTATAAGAGCGCTGGATTTGGTCCCAAAGGGCAAGTTTCTGTGGTAAATGACCTTTATTTTAAGACCACCTACAATGTAAGACCACATTTTCTTGGTCCCGTGGGTGGTCTTAGAATAGAGGGACCACTGTATATATTTGCAGGTGTTCAGCCTGCCACTGATTTTCTGGATGAGTCTGGTCTGGACATGACAGGACAGGGTTTTGTTAATGTGAACACTGTATGTACAACACATTCTGTGACCTACCCTCATTATGCTTATGTTATGGGAGAACAAGACATATTTGTGCATGAAGCAGTACATGGGCCTCCTTCTTTGGGGGGGGGGGTGATAATAATTTAGGTTATCCTATTTACCACAAAATTGAAAGGGTGAACAAGAAAGAAAGGAGGAAGGAAAGAAGGGAAGAAAGAGAAGAAAAAGAAACAAAAGAAAGAAAGGATATATCCATGGATATAACTCCAAATTTTATATGCACAGAGTTAATGATTATGATGAAGATGAAGGCGATTATAGGCCTACAGTACATACACTAGTCAGTCATAGATTCAGCTGTTAAGACATGTGTAGATGTAGAAAGGTAGATCATAAATTTTCAGTCGAATATAAGCTCGATCTTTAATTGTCAGGTGGAGAATAATTGACATCTAGCTTGCTGTGATGGATATCTGCCTACTGTGTTAGCCTCGGTGTTCGGTTTACTATGTGCTGTACTCTGATCCAGAGAATGGAGGCCAGCTGTCCTGGAGGTGATGTGTACGCGGCAGGAGACATCACCCGTTTCCCACTGTTTCTGGAGCCTGACAGCCCTGTCAACATCCAGCACTGGCAGATGGCCCACCAACAGGGTAGGGAAAACCACATGTAGTGATTGCCTAACATTGGTACTTCCCTGGGTTAATTACACTGTAGGTAAACCTCAGTGATTGGCTTAGTACTGGGTACTGAGGTAAAACCATTGGCTAAAGTACTGGTACTGAGGTAAAACCACAGTGATTGGCGCTAGTCCTAGCTGGTACTGATCGAGGTAAAACCACAGTGAATGGCTAGTGTTGGTACTGAGGTAAAACCAGTGATTATATTAGACTGAAACTGGTTAACTGAGATAAAACTGCAGTTCATGTAGTTCATTGACTATATTGGCTAGTACTCAGGTACTGTCAGGCAAGACAAATTAGCGCTAGATTGCTATAGATAATATTACATCAATACATGTATATATTATAGCAGTCCCTGTTTTCTAAGGCCAAGAAAATGGACTCTGAGGCTTATTTACTATATTGAATTATATACATATCCATTATGGTCACAGGTCTTAAAAAGAACGGAAAAGACCAAGGGTGCAATAATCAGATGGAATACTGTCCGTCTATCTTACAACCTCCTTAATTTAAATTACCCCTGGATTAGAAGATACCACTTACATGTAATTTGGTCCCAAATGGCAATTGTGTGGTAAATGACCTTTACCATGTTTACCGGTATTTTGAGACCACCTGCAAGAGGTGACATTTTCTTGGTCCCATAGGTGCATAGTCCTATATAAAGGTATTAGTATATGCTATTTGTATTTCCAGGGAGGATAGCAGCCCTGAACATGCTGGGTTTGACCAAGGACATACACAGTGTGCCCTTCTTCTGGACAGTCATCTTTGGGAAGAGCCTCCGCTACACAGGTAGGCAAATGACCAGATGAAAGGTTTCAGAAATTCAAACTTCAGAAATGTTACTGCAGTAGTAATCTGAAGATTTCTTAGAATAAATTTTGTATTTAGACCTGAGGGGATCATTTCTTTAATAAATAGCATCCAAAATTGATCTTAAGCATAAAAACTACAATGCTTGTTATGGTTATTAGTGAACTTAAAGTGTATTACTACATGTACTTTACCTAAGAATTTTCTTAAGCGTGGCTCTAGATATAATGTACCATGACCTCAAATCAGATTTAGGCCTACTAATGCATTATAATGTGACTTACTGGAATAGTAAAGTATATAGTACCGACATTCAAGAATTATAATATAATTTTCTTACATACCGGTACATGTGCTCCAAAAACATAAAGGACCGGGTAAAGTAGTCCCCTTCACATAGATACACTATATACTAATTTTTTACCATATTATAGAGCTGTTACATTCTTTAATAAGAGAGAACAGTTATGCAAGTTATGCAACTTGCTGCCAAGATTGTACGTGTCCTCTCTGGAGGGACATATTCCTCCATGGATAGGTGTCTTGTCTATTAAGAAGGTGTCCTCTCTAGAGAGGGTGTCATCTCTAGAGGGTTATTTAAGAGGACGTTAACTGTATTGACCTGTACAGTATACAGTGGAACCTGGGAATTAGGGTCACCCAAGGGACTGTCAGAAACTGTCCTAAATTCTGAGGTGGTCTTATTTCTCAGGTCTATTTCTATGTAATGTATAGACCTAGGGACTGAAGTAGCTGTCCTTAATTCCTAGGTTGTCCCTATTTCTCAGGTGGTCATAAAGACAGGTTTCACTGTACATGTACATGTAGTCGCAGTCGATCCTGCTGACAAGTTTATGATCTCTTTTTTCAGGTGGTCCGAATTGTGAGATTGTTGTAAAAGTAAAGTTCAAATATATATTACATATATATATATATATATATATATATATATGTATTGGGTCATATTTCTAGGGTATGGGCCAGGCTATGACGAGGTTATTATCCATGGAAAGCCAGAAGAGCTGGAGTTTGTAGCCTATTACATCAAGTAAGTAAAACAGTGCTGAACTTGCTGACTCAGCAGTGAGGGCTCATTGATGCCCTGAAAGACCATCTTTGTTGTAAGACCATGTGTCATATTTCTGGCAGAAACACATTTCAGTGTACATGTACATGTATATGTAATTGAACCTGTCACCAAAGCCTGCTTAATTGTCCTGCCCAGTCCGGTTTGACTAGATTCTATTGTACTGGTGAAAGTAATGAATGCAGTAAGTAATGTGTAATGTTGCGGTTGTTTGAGCTGATTCATGGTATATGTATTGTGTGTTTGAGGAAAAATACTATAAAATGGCTGAATATTATTATTATTATTATTTCCTGTATCTTTTTATCACCATTTTGCAACATTTCTAAAAGTTAGTACATGTAGGTGTTTGTACATTTAGATATATTCATTGTCACAGAAATTAGCTCTTTAAATTAAATTCTGGAATACTATAACATTTCTGTATATTTCAATTGCTGATTTCAGGAAAGACAAAGTTGTTGCCGTGGCTACAATGAATAGGGATCCTGTAGCAGCCCAGGCAGCTGAGCTCTTCAGTTCCGGGCAGAGTATTGACAAAGAGGAAATTTTGTAAGTTTAAATAATACAGTTCGTCTTCTACTGTACAATGTAGTTACAAGGTATTGGCAAAGAAGAGGTTACATAAGTGCTCCCACTAATGTACATACAGTACTCCTTCTATCATATGCCCCTATTTAAGACCATCTGTCATTTAAGACCACTTGATTTCAGACTGATCCCTTTATTTTAAGACCTTATGCACCCATGGGACCATTAAAATTTGGTCCAAATTTTAATTTTCCTGGGGGTATATATTGTCTTAAAATAGAGGGGCCACTGTAATCAAGTGGTCATAATGCAGGTGGTCTTAAAATACAGGCTCAATTATATACAAAATCAAACTTTGGGACCAAATCATGTTGTCTTATAATCAAGTTGGTCCTAAAGATAAAGGGTTGTAAACTTAAGAGGGATCACTGTATGTCCAAAATTGCTATTGGGTGTGATTTTGAACCTTAAGTCCAGATCACCGGTCATATACATTATATACATCTTGTCGACTAAAGACTTGACCTTGTCAACATTCAATTAGCTGTGTTGATCCCATAGTAAACAACTTGTTGGAAATCTGACATTATTTACTGTAATCGGCTTTGGGTACACCTTGTTGTCGTACATGTCACCTATATATGGACCTGGCTTTGGATCTTTCAGGGACACCATGGCTGAACCAGGCTGGGTGAAGAGAATACTTTGAGAATATAAACAGTACCTTCCCGGTGTTCAACACTGTCTGGCTGAACTCATTTATGGTGCTGGTCGCACTACATATACAACTGGATTACGGGCATCTTACGTTTCTTTACGTACATGCAGGGCAATTACTTGAAGCAGGGTGCTTCCCTTGTTTCAGCCGATTACGAAAACTGCATGCAAGGATAGCCTTTAATTTAAGCTGTGAAGCTTAAGCATACTTACCATACCAAGCTACGAGACATCACATAGTGTACACGGAAGTGGTGTCTAGGCAGTGATTGCTTTATGGATATCATTATACATGGAATCCTGCATTGCCTAGCTATACTACATCCTGTGTGGTGTACATGTACAGGCTTATTTAGGAGACACTGCAGAGAATTGTCAGCTTTTCACAGTATCAGCAGCAATATATTTTAAGCTACAGTTGCCTATTATAACTGTACTGCTACAGCCGGCCCCCAAGGTGAAGACCGCTGCCTAGCCATTGCAACAGTAAACTGAACTTGGGATACATGTACTGGAATTTAACTTACAATTTTGATGGATTATTAATTAACTTCTGTGAACTTCCACCAGGGGGCACTGTGTGCTATCAGCTGATCCGATTTCATAATGGCCAAAGCCTTATTGATCATTTGGAGAGCTAATTTTTAAATTGCATTTACCAGTGTATTTTATTAACCGTATTTTGTAGGACCATGTCAGTTTGTACACTTCTATATTGAGCCCGATATAAAAAAATAAATTATATAAAAAGTCAAACAGCATGAACAAAGCCAACAACTGGGTGGTCATACTGATTGTTTTGTGTTGTCAAGGTTTCTATTAGTTACGCTGTTCTCAAAGGTATAAACCAAATTTTGGTTCACAAAAGAATTGTGAGAATGCTTTCATTCCAAAATGGCAGAGTATTACTAGTCCCTTGAATTTCAGTCTTTGTGTAGGGTTGATAATTACAAACTACATTCAAGACCAACAGTATGGCAAAGGTGAAGCATTCTGGTGGGTACCTGTCAGAAGGTTCAGTATTTCAATGTTATTGAACCTGTCACCAGAGACCACCTGTCTTGGGAGACCACATTTTCATGGCCTTCTAAGACTGGCTCTGCTTTACTTGTTTTGGTGCGGTGGGGGTGGGGTGGCAAGGGACTTACATTGAGACTTTACCACTTCATTCTACGGGTACACATGGTACAATACTAGCAATTCATCAACAGGCATTGTTGTAATCACATGACCTGTGGCAAGAGTGTGTGGAAAACCTACCGGTAAGTTTACCCATACGTCTATGGTTTACTTACTGATAAATTTCGGACTTCTTAGTCATACTTCCCTCTTTATACATTTATCGGTAGCCTGTGTACAGTGATATCTCCTAGTACAAACCAAATCACACACAATGAAGTCTCATATAAAAAGGTTTTATTCATAATTTCCACCAACAAGAGTTTGATATTGATTACAAACAGCATGTGTTATTATTTACCATTATGATAGTAAGGTCATCGTGGTACCACTTCCAACAGTTCCAAATCTACAGCTGGACACAGACTTCACTTATTTTCAGACAAGAATTTTTTTTTCTCAATATGAAAGCAGATGCATGTACTAGAAAAGTTGATGGTTGCCAGTGCCTGAGAGAGACTTTCAGAGACCATAAGACCAGGGCTAGAATTCACAAAAATACTTAAGTCTGAAGTTTTGGTTTAAGTCACCAATCTGTGCAATGTGTTGGCTAAGAATTTCACTCAAGTCAAAACTTAAAGACTTAAGTATTTTGAGAACCCTGTTCAGGCCTAGTAAAGTCTTTGATTTATTGAAATACTCTTCAGAACCTTGGAACGGAGGCCACCTTAGTGATAACACCACTTACCAGCAGTAACAAAAACACATACAACGGTCCCTCTCTTAAAGGACACTCTCTACTGAGGACCCCCCTCTATAAAGGACACAAATTCTTGACACCAAGTACTGGGAATGCATGTGATGCTCCCTCTCACCAAAGGACACCTCTCTAATAAATTTCTTGGCAGAAGAGGTTTATCCACTGTAATTAACTGCATACAGTCATTAAAATACTGATGATTATTTTATAAAGTCAATACAGTCACCATAACCTTAACAAATACTTAACAGAAAGCATAGTTTAATACATTGAACATCCCCCGGTACGTATTTCACCGGGTCCATTTTCGATATGACACCCGCAATGGCCAGACTTTTCTCAAAATTAACTAGACACTATCGATGTAAAGACCCCATCTCTACTCCTTAATGGTAACTGTATGTGGTATTATTGAAATTATTACACTCTTTGCTGCGTGATGTGGCATAATTTATTACACTGCTGTACAAAGTAACAATGCCAATGTTTAGCATTTCACAGTGTCAACTAAAACAGTTACTGTGTGGTCACTTCAGGCACATCCTGATGTTTCAAGCCATAAATATGGTTGTCACCACAGAACACATCCCGCACAATACATTGACGTGTAACATGACAAACTTCAGGACTGCTTTCGTCATATTTACCACTTGTATAGGCAATGAAGTTATGAACGTTTGAGTGGTTGCCTCCTGAGAATTAACAATGGTTGCTACAAAAAAGTGATTTTTCTCTCAACCGTCATCACTGTCAGTGTCTGAAGCGAGAATTACTGGATGTGTCTGGTTTGCTGTGCTGTGCTTAGGGGGCGCTGTGGTGGCAGAAGATGACGACTGACTTTGCTGCGACTGTGACAACCCGAAAAACATCGACTTGAACTGAAAGGAATTGCACGACAGTCCCAAAGATACATTCAAATACATTATGTAGTGTTGCTATGGGCTAAAATGTTGAAACAACACTGCAGGGTGCGTTTTAATGTTCCATTAAACCTGTATTTTAAGGCCACCTACAATATGAGACCTTTTATCTGATCCAGTAGCACGGTAATTCATCACACACACCACACACACATGGAATCTAGCTCTCTGTCAGCAATACAGTGGTCCCTCTACTTTAAGACCACCCATGGGACCAAGAAAATGTGGTCTTATATCGCAGGTGGTCTTAAAATAAAGGTCATTTAACACAGAAAATTGCCCTTTGGGACCAAATCAAGCGGTCTTATAATCAAGGGTGGTCTTAAAATACAGGGTGACTACTGTATGCATGATATGATCTGGACAGTTGATAAGACCGATAGCCCGGCCCACCCACACCCTCCCTAACCCCAAAGAAAGCACACAAACCTGATTACTGGTAGTCCTCAAACAAAATGATCACAGTACATTGACATCGATTTTCTGTTTAAATAACGCCATATTATAGCTAATAACTCCCGCATGGTTGTCAAACTGACGGTTTGTACCTTTTTGCTGGGCGGTGTTCCTGGTACGAAGTCGTCAACCTGGTCAGGTTCTAAATCTTCTAGGACACTGTCGTCTTCACGTGTCACTTCTACTGGTGACTCGCACGTCTGTAACATACAGGAAAATTGGTATTTGTCTGGTATATTAGCAGGGCACATGCCTTAAATTGTACAGTACTTTCTACGCGGTACTACTACTGCTGCTACTACTACTCCTACTGTTGCTACTACTATACTAACTATACTACTACTGCTACTACTACTGCTGCTGCTACTGCGACTGCCACTACTACTACTACTACTACTACTACTACTACTACTACTACTACTACAACTGTACACTGAAGATGAATTCACATTACCTTTGAAGACTTTCCAAGTTTAGGGTCATGCAGTAGAGGGATAACTGGACTAGGGGCATCATCATAAGTCACTTCCTTTCTACTTTCTGCCTTGGTTGCCATGGAAACTTCAGCATCCATGTCTTCCATCAGGTCATTCAGTGCAGCATCTAGATGACCCGCTTGTGGACTTCTCCTATACAAACGAAGCAAACAACAACCAATGTACAGACAGAACCAGAGGCCCATGGGCATTGATCATTTGCTTCAACACTTGTCATAACATTTATGTTGTTACTAATAGTTCCACATGCTGTAATCGGCCGGCAGCGGCTAAGCTAAAATCTCGCAGAAACTATAAAGTGTGACGCTTGTGCCAGGGAACAGTGTGATGTTAAATAGATAGTATACCCAATTTGTCTGCAACTGATGCAAAACGTACACCAATGCATAGGCTGTGAATTGGTTTTCACTTCTCCATTTTTTTTTTATTTATAAAACATTTTAGCATAGGGCAGCACCATCATAAAAGCAAGGTTTGCATCAATGCATTATACCATTCTGTCGAATACCAGCAAACCTAAACTTAAACCCCTGCCAGCAAAACCCAACCCGTAAGTTTGTTGTGGTCCATTTGCACATTCCTCAAATTTTCGGACATTAATTCCACCCAAATTTCCTTTTATAATGGTCCCTGCATCTAAGATCACCCATTCAGCCAGAAACACATGACCTTAAATTGAAGGTGGTCTTAAAATACAGGGAGGTTTATCTGTTTATATTGAAAATATAACACTGTTATCAATGATGGACAGTCTTAAAATAGAGGTATGGTTTACACTGGAAGGGTCTTAAACTACGGGGACCACATTATAACTCCGTCTTGCCTTCGGTCCCCTGAGGCTGTTTTGAGATCCCGGCTGGCAGACATCGTGTGTCCATTTTTTGCAGTACTGTGGCTATCTCTAGAATCCCCTCCAGCTCCCGGATCCTGGATAGAGGCATCTGGAGCACCCTCCGCCATGCGCCCCCTGCTGGGCTGTCTGTAAAGCAAAGACATCATGGCAATCTGTACACTAAGAATTTACTGCTAATCTGAATCTACCTGTAAAACTTTTATAATCAATCAAGGAGGCAATATTTTGGATGGGTTTATAGACTGCAATGGAAACTTCTTTATCCAGAACCTCTGTTAAGGTCATTCAGTGCAGTATGTAAAGTACTACGTTACACACTATTTCCTACAGAACCCAATCAACATTATTTCATACAAGTTGCTGTTGATCGCATATCGCTGCGCAGAAACAAGAAAAGCATTATATAAAACTACTGGAAACAAGTCTGAAAACTACCAAGCAGCACACTACAGAGCAGCTAGGGTAGCAATCGAGGCCACAGCAGACACCCACTGACTTCTCCTAATCCCCATAAAATATGATCGCTATCACCTCACTTGTCTTGAAGGACAGTCACTGTACTTTCACAATAGTAGGAGGAGGATGTCATTCCATATAGCGCTCACTCCACCTGCCTGGGCTGATCTTGAAGCCCGTCGTTATGTAAGAAGACTGATCCTGAAGATTGGTTGCCATGTGAGAGATTCTCTGGACCTACCTGGACTGATCCTGAAGCCTGGATGTAGTATGAGCAGACTGATCCTGAAGCCTGGATGTAGTGTGTGTAGACTGATCCAGAACCCTGGATGACATGTTTGCAGACTGATCCTGAAGCCTGGATGCTGTGTGAGAGATTCTCTGGGAGGCTCGGCTGGTTCCCTGCTGTGAGCAGCTAACCTGGTTCCCAGGGTCAGCCAGGGTAGCCAGCACAAAGTTGGCCTCAAAGCTCGGGTCAGACGCTATAGACAGCACCACTGGCCTTAAACGGAATAAAATTAATCTTGAGAGCTTCACTGTTTCCATAGATTATCAGTGCTGCCGTTGTCAAAAAAAAACAAAAAAACGTCAAGTCAAGTTTTAACTTAAACCAGTACTACCTAAACTAGCAAGTTAAAAGTTAGAAATCAGGCCCAGAACTGCTATAATACTTGAAAGAACTATCAATCGTGGGCATACAATTACATACAT
>JAAUYG010051125.1_pt1 | contig 12380 bp, 11 predicted proteins | sample 7278091 | NCBI WGS metagenome assembly JAAUYG01 (sample SAMN14350201, study PRJNA611818) | marine sediment metagenome | isolation source: surface marine sediment (0.6m) | place: French Polynesia: Moorea | collected 2018-08
AAGCGACTCCCTGGGGTAAGGAGATCATTCGCGTCCAGTACTGCGGTGAGTGGGCTGTGGCCCCAATAGGCTAAGAATTATGTTTTGTAACCTCACGGTGAGAATATATCAATTCGTGCGAATTTATAAAATACTGGCCATGACTGCAGGGTAAGGGTTGCTAGGTTACAGATACTGGCCATGACTGCAGGGTAAGGCTTGTTAGGTTACAGATACTGGTCATGACTGCAGGGTAAGGGTTGCTAGATTACAGATACTTTCCATGAGTACAAGGTAACCAAGGAATCAGTCAATCAGCCAGCACTCAAATTCCAGGCTAGTATATCATTCATCTTGATATCCCCATAATTTTAATGTCATTGACCTTGAACTTTGAATCATGTTGTAATATCACTCTTAAATTTCTCGATTAAAATTTCTGATTTATGTATGCTACCAGAAAATTAGAAGGTACAGTCATTCCTTTCTTAGTGGCCACTCTCAGGAGAGGCCATCCTCTCTTAAGGCCACAAATCTTTCCGCTACTACTGTCAATGTATTTACTTCTCCCCTCACCAAAGGCCACCTCAAATGTGGCCACAGTTTCTTGCCAAATAGGGTGACCTTATTACAAAGGGACCTCTGTGATACCCAGGATACCCATATCTTGGACTTTGTAGTATATTTTCTAGCCTATATGGCTACAAACTACATATAAATGGAATGATAATACCCGGCTATTATGTTTGATTCCATCAGGACCTGTGCCAGTAACCTGAGCCACGGGGTGATCCAGGGTTTGATGGATCTGCTGTGGCAGCAGTTACTGCTGTTACTGAAGTCAGCAGCCAGTGTGGACTTACCTGATCTGGACACGGAGGCGGGGACACAGCTTGCTCAGACAGCAGCTGATACAGGTCAGGGTAGTACACAGACAGTTACTGACTACACTCCATCTTACAACAGCTTATATCCCAGTCATTGCAGTTTTCTGGTGCCATGATTCCTGTTGTGATTACACTCACAGTACTACTTTGCTTGATTAAATTTCAAATCGATAATTTTACCGTCCCATCATGTTAAGCTGCTGGTTTTTGCCTAGAAATAAGACATAGTACATGTAAGACTTTCACAACAAGCTGTAGACTTTTGAACAAGCTGATATTGCAAATTCAATTTTACTGATGGCTCATTCTGTTTGGGAGAGAGCTTTGCTTGTTTTGAACATACAGGAACATATAACCTTGTGCAAGTATTTTGATGTAAATGTCAGAGATAGTAAGCAGTTAACGCTGCGATCTGTTACCTTCTGCAGCTACCAGGCCAGTGAGTATAACGGTAGCGGAGTCCGCCCTCGGGGATTTCCTGGTGTTCCTGAGGCGTGTGGCCACCCAGCCCCAGGTCCAGGCCAGGATGACCACCGCCAGGTGGACCAAGCTGCTGCTCACTATAGTGGGATGTATGGATACAGGTAACAACTAGGGTGGCAGTTGTCAGGTAACAGTTGCCTGGTACAGGGGTCCAACTCTTAAAGTCTGGTCTCTAATCTGTCTGTAAAGTGAACACCAATCTTAGCAGCAAAGACCATGATTGTATTTGGTGCTCCCTGTCATCAAGGGACACGTTTCATCATCTTCATGTGGACAGAATTATTTAACAGAGAGGTTGCTTCTATCACAGGGGGACTTGTAGTAGTAGTGGTAATGGTAGTAGGTGGTGGTGGTAGCTGTGGTAGTACTACTAGTAGTATGATTATCAGTAGTAGTAGTAGTAGTAGTAGTAGTAGTAGTAGTAGTAGTAGTAGTAGTAGTAGTAGTAATAATATAGTAGTTACTGTAGTAGTGGTAGTAGGAGTAGTAGTGTAGTAGTAGTACAGATTAGACTCAAAGCCAGTATAGTAGCAGTACCATTGGTAGTAGTACATGTAGTATGAACAGTGGCAGTATCGAAGGCAGTGTAGTGTAGCTTATTGTCAAGTTATCATATCATGCTGTACAAATTTCTATGCTGGATATTTTAACCTGCAGGAATAGAAGATTATTGTCAGTGATTATTCTTTGATGGGCAGTATCTTACATGTCTTACAGGAAAATGGCATTCCTGCCTTTAGTGATCAACTTGCCTGTTTTCTCCCATGCTGTGGTCTCTCTCCAGGTCAGCCTGTTGTCCAGAATCTGAGAACCCGGCTGTTAGGCTTACACCTGCTACAGACCGTACTGACGGCTTACAGACAGGAGGCCGACAGACAGCACTCACACCAGGTCAGAATACAGACAGCGGAACGCCCGCTTGGTTTAATTTTTGAGAATTAGTTTGATTTGATTTGGTGGTGATATTTGTAAATCCGGTACAGTGTAGCAGACAGACAGACTGGGACCAGACTGGGACCATAGAAATTCACTCGCTCTTTTTCGAATAATGCCAAGGAGCCTTTTACAAACCAGAACCACAGCCAGTTCTGTGCACATCCTCGCCAGGTGACCGATTTTCGAACACAGCGATAAGCCGTAAGGTAGCACGTAGATAGTTGCCAGTCCATGTTCTAATTATACCCGATGTTAACATAACATGAAGTTTTACGATTATGGTAGCTGAGACTGTAAATTGGAGCTCTTCCCAAGCTTTTGGTCATAACTGGCTTTCAGTGGTGGTATCGGTGGTGGTGGTGGTGGTGGCGGTGGTGTTCAACTTAAGTGATTTAATGGGAACTGAACTGATATGTTGGTGTCATTGGGTCCAGGTCTGAGTCAGAGGAGCATGATTGTAAAAGATACGGTAACTGAGTAATGCTGCCTGTAGAACCAGGTGAAGTTTGTTGATGATCCTGACAGTAGAACCTCTAATTTCCTGTTCATAGCTTGTCTGGTACAGACATTGTACAGACATTGTCCAAATAGTGGTCTAAATAAAGATTTTCTCAAAGTGATGTGGTGTTAAATTTAAGATTTTCTCAAAATGAAGTGGCGTTACCAATGGTACATACAGAAGGATATTTTAATCGACTAGCTTGAATGACTTGCTTTGTAGGTCATCACAAGTCTGTTTGACAGCCTGGCCACAGCATTTTGGGACACTCCAATGCAGGAATCGGTCTGGGTGCATCAGATGACAGAAAAGGCCCTGCAGAGGGACATTGACAGGTTGATGGAACAGCCAGAAGAATCCGAATTGTCTAACCAAGAAAAATCATCATCTGAGGAAACAGGAAAGAACGAGAATACCGTAGCCATGCAGGAAGTGACCTTTGACCCGGACAAGTCTTTGTGCTGCTCGGTGGAGAATGGTCACACGCTGGTTCATGGGGCGGGAGGGCGTGGATATGGTCTTGGCGCCACGGCGATATCATCAGGATGTTACCAATGGAAGGTGTGTACAGGCTTAAACCACATTATAATTCCTGAGTTCAGTCTAATAACTATGTTCTGCTAGGCTCTAAACCCAATCTGACTGGTCATTTGTTGGCCTATGTATTGATACTAAGAACATGTAATGCTGTATTACTAAGTTTTCAGTTAGTCTTCAAGTTTGTGCATGCCTTGATTCAATAGGTGGAATTTATAGGTCTTAGCTTATATTAATAACCATTTACTGAAGCTGGTAACACTGGATCCAACACTATCAGAAGAAACTGTCCAGAATTGTCAACCTTTCTTAATGTCACCACAGTTTGGCCTGACAATACTGCCTGTCCTTCTGTTGATAGTTTCTCATTGTGAAGGAGAACAAAGGCAATGAAGGGACCTGTGTGGGGATATCTAAATGGCCCGTCAGGGATTACAGCCACCGTACCACGGGGGACATGTGGCTGTACCGGGCGTATAGCGGCAATCTGTACCACAACGGGGAGCAGAGTCTGGCTCTACCAGGCTTCACACAGGGGGACTACATCACCTGTGTGTTGGATATGGAGGCTAAGACAATATCCTTCGGCAAGAACGGAGAGGTTGGTATCTATCCAGTTTAGCAGCTAGTATCTGCAACCTGGCAAGAGATCCATAACATTTTCATAGGTGTTTTTTTTTCCAAGATGATATACCGGGGTAGATTGGTTTTGGGATGGGTGGTACTAAACCTCGGCAAGCTTTATGGAAAGGAATATTTGGTGCTTCAATTCTTTCTTTAATACGTAAACACTTGATCTACCATTAGGATACTACCGGTAATTATATTACCTGTAGTCATGTTATGTAGTCCAGTGTAAGTAGCCTCACTGGGCAACCACAGCAGAATTAAGGCTATCTCAGAATAAAATTTCAGAACACAGACCACTTCCCAGCAAAACTAAATCAACATTTTCAAGGTGTAGTAGTCCCAGAAATAAGACCACCTCCCAATTAGGACCACTGGTAATAACAGTGCTATATGTGGTCTTAATTCTGAGGATCGGCTGCATCAGAACACATTACAGTGGTCCCTCTCTTAAAGGACACTCTTGCCAAATGACACCTCTCTAATAAGGACAGAAATATTAGGCATCAAGTACTATGCCTTTAATCCTCCCTCTCACCAATGGACATCTCTCTAATGAGGACAGTTATTTGGTGGAAGGGGTGTCCCTGTTAGAAGAGGACTACTGTATAGTACATGGATGTGATAAGCCATGTGTCATTGTGACTGTTACAGGAGCCCCGGCTGGCATTTGAGGACATTGATACGACTGACCTTTACCCCTGTGTGATGTTTTACAGCAGTAACCCAGGAGAGAAAGTCAAGATTACAGATATGCAGGTACTGAAATATACCACCCCTGGGGAATTTCATTCCAACGAGTTTACCCTTTGCATCTTTTCACTGAAAAATTAAAAATAAAATGACAGTTATGTGTATAAATGACAGTTATACGTGTATATTCCTATACATACTGGTACATATAGTAATTCTTTAGTGCAGAATTTAAGAGGGCTTCATCCTTGGCAAACGATATAGAATTTGTGTCAACTGTAAATTATATTGATAAAAATATATGAGATCTTTAGCCCTAAGAGGTCAAACTGATATTACATGACTGGGGAACATTCCCGGTATTATTCGAGTCCGTTTATCCCCGGCCTAGGTGAAGGGAGTGTCTCGGGTGTTACACCCTGGGGACCCACTCTGTGCACCGTCACCAGCCATCATGGTAGAGTCTGTCATCTCATTGGTCAGAACGCTACTGTCTCATGGCGCGTGGTCTGAAGTTGTCAGCAAGGAGCTGATTGGTCGACTGCGACACGTCAGCTGGTTGGCTGATCACGTATCACTGGGCAGTGGGGAGGAAGGAGCGCAGACCACAGAGAGGCAAACCGCTGGTGACAGACCAACAGAAAGTGATGACAAGTCACCGTCAACTGAGGATATACTAGGTCAGATTTAGTCAAGATATATTCAGTATATCATATATATATATTTATACTAAAATAAACTGTGTGCTCTAAACTGAATTTATAGCAGTGAGAAGTCTCTTTGGTCTGAGCTTTGCACTATGAAATTATGAATTTATAGGCTGCACTTAGAAGTTGCAAAGCACTGCCCAGCAACTGAAAGTAAATGACCTGCAAACTGATCCTGGCGAAATGATTTACATTATACATGTACCCCCATAAAACTGTAGTAATGCATTACTTACCCGGTACAGTCAATACATACCTAATCACTGTTTATACTGAATGCATTTATTATGCATGGTTATTACTGCTTCTTTCTGTGGTGCTCAGTCATGTGTGACAGTCTGAGCACTCAGCCAAGGATGAGAGTCATGATGTCTTTGGTCATGTGTGATTTGATTGAGTGCTTAGTCATGTGTGACAGTTTGAGTACTCAGTCCTGTATGGCAGTGAGGATATACAATGTATTCTGTAATGTGGGACAGTCAGGATGTGTTCAGTCATGTGTGACAGTCATATGTGTTCAGTCATGTGTGACAGTATGTACTCGGCCAAAGGTGAGTGTCTAAGGTCAGTCATGTGTGATTGACTGAGTCCTGAGTCATGTGTGAGAAACTGCAGGATATGTTTAGTCATGTGTGACAGTCAAGATATGTTCAGTCATGTGTGACAGTCAAGATATGCTCAGTCATGTGTGACAATGTGAGCAACCAGCCATGTGTGGTACAGTGGTCCCTCTATTTTAAGACCACCCATGGGACCAAGAAAATGTGGTCTTATATTGCAGGTGGTCTTAAAATACAGGTCATTTAACACAGAAAATTACCAATTTGAAATTAAGCAGTCTTATAATCAAGGGTGGTCTTAAAATAGAGGGTTGTAAAATACAGGGACTACTGTAATTGGGACATGCTCAAGCTTTGTTTTGTATTGTGGTGTCTGTCTCCATTACTTGCAGAGATCCACATGACAAAGGATGCTCAGATTGAGAAAGAGGAGGAGTTGAAGAAAGTGTTACGGGGTGACACAGACAACAGGACCCCACTCGCCAGTCCTAAGAAAGAGGCCCCTGCTACTGACACTGGTCGCTGTATGGGGGTCACAGCTGAGAGGAACATGGAAAACGTCTGTCGCCAGGTCGGGCTGACAGCATGTACATGTTATAATCAATAATATAGGCTTGCCAGGAGGGGATAGAATACTACAGCTATACCCTAGGTTTTACAGCTAGAACCTGTCTTGAAAGACCATCCCATTGGGCATAAAGATATGGTCTCTCAAGACAGGTGGCCTTTGGTGATAGGTTCATATGCACTGAAATGCAGGCCCTACTACCCAAAACTAGTGGTCCCTCAAGACAAGTGGTTTCTCATGGCAGTGGTCTCTCAAGACAGGTTTCACTGTCTAGCCGAAGACCCTTAGTTATTGGATTACAATCTAGGCCTGTAATTTGCATTTTTCTGATGCTAGTGTTACGATGAAGTGTATTTTATTAAAAAGGGTGCTGTATAGAAACATGTAACATATATACTGCAAAAAAAAATTGGAGCTAAATTTTTCACTCACAATTCCCACCCAGTTATATTCTGAATCACGGAATACTTTTTTGTTACTTAAACAGTTAAAGTTTCTTATGAGCAGATGAGCCTAGATCAATTCAGTGGCCTGTCAATGTCAAAGTTGGGTGTTGGGTAGAACTAGTTTCTATAGCAAGAGTGTTTTTCCCCTAGGTGTGGCCGGCTCTGGCTGTTATGGGAGGGTTAGACCGTGGGTTGAGGATGGGGGGAAGGTGTCTCCACAAGCTGACATCACGCCGGGGAACCATCCTCGGTGTGCTGAAAGAGGGGGCGGTCACCGCCAAGGTTCTCTGGGAGGATTCTGATGCTACCCTCAGGTAACTATAGCAACACATACACCAGGTCATGGAGTTCACAATATCAGTTGTGGGGTTTTAAACACTGTTTTAGCTAAAGTTTTCAGTGAGCAGATTATCATGATGATTATGTCAAACTTTAAGATGAAAAGTCTGAAAAACTGTAACTAATAGCCATTATGGATATTGCTCAATAAAACAAATTGTCCAAGACTGTTGGAGTGGCTCCATTTAGATCCTTATTACTGGTATGTAAGGATCTAAAAACATGTCAAATTGACCAGAAACTGTAAAAACAATATAAAATATCCCAAGTGCAAGGTTCAACCTCCATTCATCTGGACTATAAGGAGAATTCATTAGACAAACCTTGACAAGACCTTTTTATGCCTCAATTTTGAACTAAGCAAAAAATTTAAGCACTGTGATTACTATTCATAACTTGATATTATGAAAAACAATATTGCAATTGATCGCCTATAAACAGATTTAAGACCACCGCTATTGCCTGGTGTAGTCTGTAGGGATGGTTTGAAACCCTCAATGGTGACAATATTTACAGATAAAGTTAAGATATGAATTTGTGTCAGTGGTTGATTAATAATGCTACCAATATATTCCAGTGATGCCAGTCTTGCCCTATTAGAGTCTCTCGACCCCCCAACATTCGACGCGGCTAGTCTGCAGGGTTTGACCCCTGACCTCCTACACAGCCTGCTCAAGCTAACGTTCATCACGGATGAGAAACTCTCGGTGAACCCACTGTTCCCCAAGCCGCAGAAACAGTCGACTGGGCAGGGCAAGGCTAGAATGGAGGACGGGACTGAGAAAAGGGAAGAGAAAGACCAGGCAAAGAAAGACGGGAAAGGCAAGCAGACTGAGAATGAAGAGATCGCCACCTTGGAGAGACGATTGGATGAGGACATAGCAAGGTGAAATGAATATTCATGAGTTGATAAACTTCTTTGTTAAGGGTGTAGACTGTAAATAGCTAGACTAGTGTCATCATAGCCTCTAGATGATCAATTTATATAGGACTTACATTTGAATATTAAAGAATTTATTGACATGTAGTAGTTTGTTAGTCATGGTCTTTGAAGTACAATGATCCATGCATTGTAGGACGACTGGTTCAACCAGGAACATAAAATGGTCTTTAATTAAAGGTTTCCTCAAATGGAGGGATATTTATATTGAAAATAAAAGAATGTTGTTACTGATGCCCGGTCTCAAAATGGAGGGAATTGTTAAAAGAAGGGGTCCTATATATCAACAACCACTATATACTTAATACATATTCATATACTGGTATTTTAGTGGGAATAGCTTTAACTTGAGCCCTTTACTAATCTTGGGAGCTGACACCGCACTGTTCCCTGTTGTATTCATTCTCACACCACTAGACTAATACTGTTACCATATGTTGGAGGAAATATGTTCTGGGCCACCATGTAAGCAGTAACCATGGTAACCTGTCCCTTCCAGAGCCCTGGGAGAGACCCAAACTGACAGTGAGGACACGGAGGAGGAGCTACCCGACCACAACGCTGACAAGAGAGTGACCCCCCTCACCCCGACCCCTAGCATGGATACCGCGGAACCACCACCGCGACTGTCCATGTATCGTACAGCTCTCATACAGCAACTGGAAGACAGTGCTGCGGTAGATCCTACAGGGGTTAGGATTGAGGAAGACGGGGCTGTGCCAGCTAGTGACGTGTTGACTGACGTCATCGACCTCCGACAGCAAATCTGTCAGCAGTTGGCTCAGATCTGTGAGGAGCTGGACCGTGGGGAGGCGTCTATCGGAACTCTGACCCCTCAGAGACTGGGGCGGGAGGAGGTCGGGGGACAGGGAAGTAGCGGGCATCGCAGGAGATTGAGTGAACCTGCCGGGGGTTACCTAGACGATACGGAAACATGGAGAGGCGGGGCTAGACCTGTAAGGTCAGATACGGATAACGATGACAGTGAGCTGTTCTTGTCATCCCGAACTGTGACAAACGATCGTAGTAACAGTACTGTGGTCACTGAAGCGGAACAGTTTGTCTCTGTAAACCAGGAAAACACCGAGGACAATAGTGAAACTGTCACCAAGACATCGGAGACAGGAAAGGACAAGAAGCAAGGCTCTCTGGCCAAGTCTGACAGTATTCAGAGCCAGAAATCCCAGGGCGGTCAGCAGGGAACTTCAGAGATGGAACTGCTGCGAGTGGCGTTATTACAGCTAGGGGCCCTCAAGTCCCTGGCGGTACTCCTAGGCTGCAGTAAACACATCGAGATGCTGCTGGTGCCAAAATCTAACAGCACCATGGAGAAATCATTGCTACTGAAACAGTCCACGGTTGGGCGACCACAGGAGGAGCTTCAGGAAGCCATGAGACTGATTATGAAACAAATGGTGAAGTGTGCAGTGTTGCCGTCGCCTGTGCGACGGAGCGTGACAATCGCAGAGTTGGAGCGAGCCCAGATGGTTCTGTACAAAGCCGCAGTACAACACTCAGCAGAGGCTCAGACCAACATTAAGGAGAAAAAAGGTAATTCAGGACAGATCAGCATTCAATGAAGTAAGTGTTCACACAAATATGTGTGGCAATATACAGATATATAGGTGTCTTTGCTGCCCTTAGACATGTTTGAAAAGTTGAGTTGAAGTTAAGTTAAATTGGTAAGTTCTGCCAGTCTGGCATATGGTGGTAGGTTCCAGAAATTATCTAGAAACATTGTATTAGCTGATTAAAATACTGAGTGTGTGATACAGGAAAAAGGCCATGTACTAGTACAATGTACTCTGTAAAATTAATTACTATTACTGGTACATGTAATATGTGTTGAACAATTTACACATGCTCACAGCTTGTATAAATAATGGCAAGAGTCTTTCAGTGTCCATCTGGAGGCTTAGTTCAGCTCTTGAGTCGTAAAAGTTGTGCAGTCAGATGACCCGATAGATGATGTCTGATCCTGTAACTGGAGAACCTCACATTGAGGCTGTATGTTAGTAATAATGGCAAGTCCTCAGTTGATATAAGTCACTTCTGATTCCAGAGGAACTTGTGAACTTACGTAAGAGCAGAAGCAGTAAGGATGGGCGATCTGGCTCCCTCCCCCAGCCCCCCCTCCCCGGCCCCCCTACCGCAGTACCAGGCAGGGAGGGCCGGGCCGACATAGAGCTCTCCAGTGGGGAGGAGGAAAATGTCATCCCCCCGGTACGTGCCAGGGAACCGTTACTGCATCACCTGGTCCCACCACCACCACAGCTACACAGGGGCGGCATGGCACGGTAAGGCACTCCAACTGTCAGGGAGTTGTTAAACAAAAAACAAGGGTATGGTATTATCTAGGACAGCCCTATTTGATTTTCACATTTAAATTGGTTTTTAACCTGACACGTTTAATTAATCATTACAAACTGCATTATGACTCCATACAAAGTCCATGATTAATTTTTCTGCCAAGTATCATAAGCTGCATGCAATATGTTGCATTTGCTTGTGATTAATAGATCAAATTATAGTGAAACATATATGGAAAACTAAATGTGGTCATTAATACTCTTATACACAGGTGGTCTTTATACACAGGTTTATAGCATGGAAAGCATATCCCTGGGAACATGTAAAAAGTGTGGTCTGTATAAAGAGGTATTTGTTATATACAGGTGATCTTTAGAGTAGATTTGATTGTATGTGTACAGTCAGGTATTAGGATCAGTGCCTTATAATACACCACACTGTTGCCCTTACACCCACCAGTCCCCCGGAGCCACCACGCCGTTTGGTCCCGGCCTCCAGTATGTTCCGTCAGCAGAGACGTGTGCCGCCCATCCCGGCATCCCTGGCCAGTGACGAGACGTCTGGAGCAGTGGGAGGACCATCGGGATCTTCATCTGGATCAGGGGCATCCAAACTAGCTAAAAGGAGTCAGTATACTTGTAGGAGCTATGTTTTAGACTTGAACTAGTGTGTTAATGATATATTCAGGGCTCGAAATTAACACCGTCCCACCGTCCCGGTGACTGTAGAAATTTACCTCAGGACAATGGAAATTCATTGTCGGGACATAATCACGATAGGCGGAAGGCCACCATGAAACAGCACTTTATGTGCAATATTATCCCTTTGGGACAGAACTTTTGACATTCGGGACCGTATATTATGTATATTATAATCCGAGGTGGTTTCGGGACGGTCTACTGTTCAAGTTAATTTCGAGCCCGGTACATTGTATATTACTAAGTAACATCCCAAGGTAGATTAACCTAACTGGATACATTGCCTGGGCTGGAGATATTGGTCCAAAGGGATAGATAATATGGTAGATTGAGAGATAACTTGGGGCAAGATTTCCCAGGGCATAAGCTGTATTTTTTAAGCCCAGCTTTCTCTTGCCTAGGGGTTGTTTCTCGAACCCACAAGTAAAAACGGATCTGAGATTGATGTGGAAAGCTGTCCCTAACTGAATTTTCCGTTTCACTAAGCCATGCAATCAGTCACAGTGAGCAGAACTTTTGCGATTTCAAAGATGATGCATGCAAACTACCATGACATCCAGAAAACCGCCAGGACATAACCATACAGTGACTCGGAGAAATTGTTGCAGCTTTCGTTGTGATCAAGCTCAAAGTATTGTCTCAGATTTCGCTCGCAGTGGCTTCAAGAAACGCACGCTTGACCTTATATCATGTATACATGAAGATGTTCCTGCATGAGTGTATACAAAGCTACATTTCCCTTGCAGAATCTGGAGAACTCGCCGTCCCCGTCCCCCCCAAACAGACAGCCAGGTCGGCCTCTCCCCCACCCCCGCCCATAGCAACCCCACTGCTGGAGATGGGATTCTCCATTAGACACATCAAGAAGGCCATGACAGCCACAGGTAGGGGGGGGGGGGGGGGTCATAGTCAGTGCATGACACATTACATATACAAATAATATAATAGCTACTGTAGGATAATATGAAAAAGTTTACAAAATCTTGGGCTGTGTCCATGGGTAATTGGGGCATCCCGTCTGCTGACGGGATCCCCTTAATGGGGTGCCGACTTTTTTTTGTTTGTTTGTTTTTTTTTTTCCGCCGCACTTTCGGTGGCCGTTTGTTGTGAAGAAAACAACGGATTGGGCTGAAATTTTGCACAACCATACTTATGGACATGCTTGAGGTCG